>ERZ773165.4-NODE-4-length-248933-cov-11.181567_pt1 | contig 248933 bp, 250 predicted proteins | sample MGYA00581003_ERZ773165 | MGnify/ENA primary metagenome ERZ773165 (study PRJEB29015, sample SAMEA2737817) | human gut metagenome | biome: human gut; feature: human-associated habitat; material: faeces | place: China | collected 2012 ... | reverse complement strand
TTAAATTCATTTGAGTATTTAGTCATAAAAAAACTGCACCTCCAAAAGTTGTTTTGTGTCCAACTTTTGGGGTGCAGTTCAATTTTGAAATTAAATTGCAAAAATTAATGATGATTTAGAATATTTATTGCAATGTAATACTAGCTTAGTATATAATAAATAAAAAACGTAAGTAGTATGTTTAAGATTTTGGAGGATAAATAAATGGGATTATTTTCAAAACTATTTCAGTCTAATGAAAAAAATTTTGTTTCACCGATGACAGGTAAAGTGGTGGCTATGAGCGATATTCCAGACCCTGCATTTGCTCAAAAAATGATGGGTGATGGTTGCGGTATTGAATTAACAGATGGTACAGTTGTTGCACCTTTTGATGCTAAAGTAACAGCTGCTTTCCCTACTGGTCATGCTTTTGGTTTAGAAGCTAAAGAAGACGGCACAGAAGTATTAATTCATATTGGAATTGATACAGTTGAAATGGAAGGCGAAGGTTTTTCTTCTAATATAAAAGTTGGTGATGAAGTAAAACAAGGTGATGTTTTAGTAGTTGTGGATTTAGAAGTTGTACAAGAAGCAGGTAAATCACTCGTATCTCCTATTGCTTTTACTGGCAATAATAAAGTTGAAGTTTTTAAAATTGAACAAAATGTTGTTGCTGGTGAAAAAGGTCTTTTAAATTACAAATAAAATAGTGTATAATAGTAACATCTATTTGTACTATTAATAATTAAACCCTGTAGGAATAGAAAACCTACAGGGTTTTTAATTAATTACCTTATTTGATTGATGGAGGGAATTAAAATGAAAACAAATTCACAGCAAAGTCTAAAGCGTGGTTTGAAAAATCGTCATTTACAGATGATTGCTTTAGGTGGCGCTATTGGTACAGGTCTATTTTATGGTTCGGCTTCAACAATTCAATTGGCTGGGCCAGCTATTTCACTATCTTATTTAATTGGTGGCTGTGTAATATTTTTTATTATGCGTATGTTAGGGGAAATGGCTGTAGATAATCCAGTTTCCGGCTCATTTAGCTCATATGCAAATACTTATTGGCATGAATTCGTAGGCTTTTTATCTGGTTGGAATTATTGGATGAATTATGTCATCGTTAGTATGGTAGAATTAACAGCTGTAGGTATTTATATAAATTATTGGTTGCCAGATGTACCACAATGGCTTTCTGCTCTTATTTGTTTAGTTATCATTACAGTGATTAATTTAATTAATGTAAAATTATATGGTGAATTTGAATTTTGTACAGCTATTATTAAAGTAGTGGCTATTTGCTGTATGATTATTTTTGGTATATATATTATTTGTACAGATATGGGAACATTTCCTGAAAATCTCAGCAATCTTTGGAGTCATGGCGGTTACTTGCCAAATGGCTGGTGGGGTCTTGCTCTTTCTTTAGTAGTAGTTATGTTCTCTTTTGGCGGTATAGAATTAATCGGTATTACTGCAGGTGAAGCAGATGAACCACAAAAATCTATCCCTAAAGCTATAAACCAAGTTATTTGGCGAATTCTTATTTTTTATATTGGTACTTTAGTCGTTTTAATGATTTTATATCCATGGAATGAAGTGGGATTAGAAGCAAGTCCATTTGTACAGATTTTCTCTAATATTGGTATACCTGCTGCAGCAAATTTATTAAATATAGTAGTATTAACAGCGGCTATATCTGTTTATAATAGTGCTATTTATAGTAATTCACGCATGTTATATGGTTTAGCTAGTCAAGGAAATGCTCCTAAGATTTTAACTGCTTTAACTAGAAATGGCGTGCCAATGGTTGGTATTTTTATTTCTTCAGGAATTACATTAATCGCAGTAGTTTTAAATTATCTTTTCCCTGGAAAAGTATTTATGTATCTAGTTTCTATTGCAGTAGCAGCAGTACTTGTTAGTTGGTTTATCATCATTGTTACACATTTGAAATTTAGAAAAGCTAAAGCTCGTTTAGGGCAAGATAAAGATTTACATTTTAAATCTATTGGTTATCCAATCATCAATTATTTATGTATTGTATTTTTGATTTTTATTGCATTTATGATGTATCAAATCCCTGATACTAGAAATGCTTTGTATATTTTACCTTTATGGATTATTATTTTAGCTATCGGTTATATGCTTAAAAAGAAAAAATAAATATAAAAATAGAAATATAAATATAAACAGAAATAAAGAGTACAGAATTTATCTGTACTCTTTTTATTTGAACTCTAATTTTAAATTAACGCCAACTTCTTGAATGTTCATATACTTAGCCATTTGAATTTTTGCTTGAAGGCAAGTACAATGGGCAGGATAAATAATATCGATATCTTGTTCTTTTAAATAATCAATAGTTTTTCTTAATTTATCATCGACTTTTAATAGATGAAAACCACCAATAATACTGTGAATTTTTGTATTAGGAAATAAAGATTTACTATATTCGATAATATTACAAATTCCACTATGAGAACAAGCAGTTATGATAACTAATCCGTCTTTGCCTTTATAAACCATAGCACTATCATCAAAATTTAAATCATCTTGCCATTGATTATCTTTAAAAACTTCTCCCACTTTTATGCGCTCAAATGGAAATTTAGTGGGAATTTCACTTAAAAATACAAGATTGTCATCAGTCCAATATGGCTCTTTTGTAAGTATAGGCTCTAATTTATATGATAATTCATCAAAAGACATAAACATTCTAATATCTATATTATTTTTTCATTTAGGATAAAGAATTTGAGGATAAGCTATTAATTTTGTCTTTTCTAGATTATATTTATGTAAAAGACTTTTTAGCCCACCAGTATGGTCGCTATGGCCATGAGATAAAACAATATAATCTAAGTTAGCTAAAGAAATATTCATTTTACTTGCGTTAGTTAAAAAAATGTCTGAATATCCTGTATTAAAAAGAATTTTTTTATTATTTAACTCAATGAAATAACTAAGTGCAGGTTCACCTAAAAAATATTTATCAATAAAAGTATTATTATCTACTAAAATATTTAATATCACAGAAATCACCTCTTTAAATTTAATAAAAATAAAAAGACATTCTCTTCTATATCAAATTTTAAATTAAAATTTATAAAAAAGAATGTCTTTATTTTATATATTACATATTTTTTACAGGAATAGTACCACGGGACATAGTAAGTGTACCAGTTCTAGCTACTTCGATTACTTCATAATCTGCAAGCATTTCACAAAGGGCATCAATTTTTGTATGGTCGCCAGTTAATTCAATAACGAGTGTTTCGCGATTGATATCAACTATTTTTGCACGGAAGATATTTACTATATTTACAATATCATTTCTAGTTATAGGGTCAGCTTTTACTTTTATCATCACAAGTTCACGATTGATTGAATCAATATGAGTCAAATTAACGATTTTGATTACATTAATGAGTTTATTGATTTGCTTCATAACTTGTTCTACTTCATTTTCACTATCAGCAGTCAAGACAAAGCTCATTCTAGTAACATGTTCTTCTTCTGTATAGCCTACAGATAAGGTATTGATATTAAATGAACGTCTGCTGATAAGGGAAACAATATGGCTCAATACTCCAGGAGTATCTTCAGCTAATAGTGTTAATTGATATTTCATTGTTTTGCCTCCAATACCATTTGATCAAGTCGTCCACCAGCGGGAACCATAGGGAATACATTTTCTTCATCAGGAATTAATATATCAATGAGACAAGCGCCATCACTATTGATGTAATTAGCTAATTGTTCATTGAATGTAGTTTTATTATCAATGCGATAACCATTTACACCCATAGCTTGAGCTAATTTTACTAAATCAGTTTTACCTCTTAATACGGAATGGGAATAATGATGATTGTAGAACATACGTTGCCATTGAGCAACCATGCCAAGCATATGGTTATTGAGTACTACTACTTTTATATCTAAATTATAATCAGCAACAGTAGCAAATTCTTGACAATTCATCATAATACTACCATCACCAGTAAATAAAACTACTTTTTTATCAGGATTTGCAAGTTTAGCGCCAATTGCAGCAGGAAGACCAAATCCCATAGTACCAAGTCCACCAGAAGTGATAAATTTGCGAGATTTTTGTAAATTGTAATATTGTGCTGCCCACATTTGATGTTGACCAACATCTGTTACTACAATAGTGTTTTCATCACAAATTTTACTGATATTAGTGATAATATTTTCAGGCATGATTAAATTTTCATCATCACGATATAATAAAGGATTGAAATGTTTCATTTCAAAGATGTAATCACGCCAAGGTTTATATTGATCTTTTAATTGTGCACCAATGATAGAAAGTTTAGCTGTGAACAAAGGTAAAGACCAACGTAAATCACCGACAACAGGATAATCTACATGTACATTTTTATTTATTTCCGCACTATCAATATCAAAATGAGCGATTTTGGCATTAGGGGCAAATTCAGAAACTTTACCAGTAACACGGTCATCAAAACGAGCGCCTAAAGCAATTAATAAATCACATTCCATTACTGCCATATTTGCTGTATAAGTACCATGCATACCTACCATGCCTAAGGATTCTAATTGGTCGCATGGAATAGAACCTCTACCCATAAGGCTTTCAACAACAGGAATGCCAGTTATTTCAGTTAATTGTTTGATATACGCAGAAGTATTTGAAGAAATAACGCCACCGCCGACAAATAAAATAGGTTTTTCAGCAGTTTTTACAGCTTCGATTAAAGTATCAATATCGTCTGTATTGCCATCTTTTTGTAATTTATATCCACGAAGATTAACTTCTGTAGGATATTCAAAATCTATTTCAGCTTCAAATACATCTTTAGCAATATCAATGACAACAGGGCCAGGTCTACCAGTAGAAGAAATATGGAATGCTTCTTTAAATACTCGTGGTAAATCGCTAACTTTTTTTATTAAGTAATTATGTTTAGTTACAGGTGCTGTAATACCACATACATCGGCTTCTTGGAAAGAATCTTTACCGATTAGATGAGTAGCAACCTGTCCTGTAATACAAACGATAGGAATAGAGTCTATATTAGCTGTCGCAATACCTGTGATTAAATTGGCAGCACCTGGACCAGATGTAGCAAAACATACTCCAACTTTTCCACTAGAACGAGCATAACCGTCAGCAGCATGAATAGCACCTTGTTCATGTTTGGTTAGAATATGAGGAAATTTATTTTGATATAAAGCATCATATAATGTCAAAACAGCACCGCCAGGGTAACCAAAAACAAGATTTACATTTTCTTTTTTCAAACATTCAATAATTGCTTGAGCGCCGTTTATTCGCATGAATTTTTCCTCCTTTATATATGTAATCAAATATTTTGATAAAAAAAGAGATGCTTTGCAGCATCTCTTTTTGCTTTATATATCGCCGCTATTAATTGTTGATAAGTTTATTGGAATCATTCCAGCTATAAAGTTTACGAAGTTCAGCACCAACTTTTTCGCATTCATGTTCAGCTGCACGTTTACGCATAGCAAGGAAATGTGCACAACCAGTTTGGTTATCCATGAGCCAATCTTTAGCAAAAGTACCATCTTGAATATCGGAAAGAATTTTCTTCATAGCTTTTTTAGTATCTTCTGTAATGATTTTTGGGCCAGTGATATAATCACCATATTCAGCAGTATTGGAGATAGAATAACGCATACCAGCAAAACCGCTTTCATAGATAAGGTCAACGATAAGTTTCATTTCATGAATACATTCAAAATATGCATTACGTGGGTCATAACCTGCTTCAACTAATGTTTCAAAACCAGCTTGCATTAAAGCGCAAACACCACCGCAAAGAACAGCTTGTTCACCAAAGAGGTCAGTTTCTGTTTCAGTTTTGAAAGTTGTTTCAAGAACACCTGCTCTAGAGCAACCAAGACCATTTGCATAAGCAAGAGCTAAATCTAAAGCGTTGCCTGTAGCATCTTGATATACAGCAACAAGACATGGAGTTCCACGACCTCTTAAATATTCGCTTCTAACTGTATGACCAGGAGCTTTTGGCGCAATCATAGTAACATCAACATCTTTTGGTGGAACGATTTGATTGAAATGAATAGCAAAACCATGAGCGAACATGAGCATTTTACCAGCTGTTAAATTAGGTTCGATAGATTCTTTATACATTTTTGCCTGTTTTTCATCATTGATAAGAACCATGATAACATCTGCTTGAGCAGCAGCTTCAGCAGCTGTGAAAACATCAAAACCTTGAGCTTCTGCTTTAGCCCAGGATTTACTTCCTTTGTAAAGACCTACAACAACATCTAAACCAGATTCTTTTAAATTTAACGCATGTGCATGACCCTGACTACCATAGCCGATGACAGCAATTTTTTTACCTTTTAATAAGTTAAGATTACAATCTTCTTGATAATAAATTTTTGCCATAATAAAAAATCTCCTTTTGTATCTTTTGTATTAAAAAATACTTTATAAATTTATGCAAACATGCATTAATATAATAAAAAAGTTCATCTCTTAAAAATATATATGAAATATATTTCTAAGGGACGAACTTTTTAAATCCGTGGTACCACCCAAATTTTGCTAATAATAGCAACACTCAGAATACATTTATAATAATTAATCGATAACTAGAATATACAAATGTATTTTCCAATAACGAGGAAAAGCCGTTTTGACTTACTAAGTATAATTACTTTTCAGTCAAAATCCTCCCAGATGATGTTCGCTATAACATCACACTGATTTGCACCAACCATCAGCTCTCTGTAGCTTTTTGCTATAAGTTACTTGTCTGTTCATAGGATTTATTATATTTGATTTCATGTTTACAACTTTACGATATGTATACATTAAACTATTCTGTTAAATTTGTCAAGTGTTTTTTATTTATTAACTTTTTCTATTTAACTAAAAGCATGATTATTAAGGCTGTTTGTAAATTGTAAAATTGTAATTAATATTGAATGAATTTTAGTAGTTATTTATATTAAGGTATTTTAAATATGCTAGAATGAAGTTAATAAAGTAGTAAATTTATTAATTTAAAAATTTGAGAAGAAATTATTTTATGATTTATTGGTCGAATGAAAATGGTGAAGGCAGTTTTCAAAGTAAATTTTTTCAAGATGATGAATATAAGCATAAATTAAGTATTTATATAAATGACGATAAGTTAAAAGAATGTGCTGAAAAATGTGTAGAGTCTTTGAATAATCTCACAGATGGTATGATAGATGAAATTTGCACACAACTTTGGGAAAATGTAAAAGATGAATTTACATTACCAAAGATAAATGATGTTCGTGAAATCTTGAATTATTGTTGGTTTGAGGCTTTATATGTGGATATGATAAATGATGATGATGAAATAGCTTATGCTGTCGAAGGTGAAGGCGATTGGGGTACAGAAGTTGGTTTTGTTATAAGAGATAATAAAGTAATTTATGCAGGCATTGATTATTTAGATTATATAAAAAATGTATGAGAAAAATTTAATGATTAAAAGCATAAATTTAACTATAGATTTTAAAATTTTTATGATAAATATTTTATCTAAGTAATAAATTTTAGTAATAAAGATGTAAATATAAAAATTTTTACAATTATCGTGCTATAGTGTTATAATTATGCTTAAAATAATTAAATTTGTTAAAGAAAGGTTTGAAGTTATGGGGGCTTTAAAAGAAATTCAACCGATAAAAACAGGATTAAAAGGAGAAATTTTAATACCTGGAGATAAATCAGTATCACATCGCAGTGTAATGTTTGCTGGTCTTTGTGATAGTGAAGTAAAAATCACTAATTTTTTACATGCAGCAGATTGTATGTCTACTGTTAATTGTATGAGAGCTTTAGGTGTAAAAGTTAAAGAATTAGATGAAAATACTTTGATTGTAAAAGGTAATGGTTTTCATGGACTTCAAGAACCGCAAAGTATAATTGATGCTGAAAATTCAGGCACAACACTTCGTTTAATGATGGGAATATTGGCAGGTCAAAAATTTTTAACTACTTTTACAGGTGATGCTTCACTTAGTCGTCGTCCTATGGGAAGGGTAATTAACCCATTGAGCCAAATGGGGGCTAATATTGTAGGAAGAAAAGAAAATAAATTATTGCCTATAACTGTAATTCCTGCAAAAGAAAGTTTACAAGGTATTGATTATCAAATGCCAATGGCTAGTGCGCAGGTGAAATCTGCTATTTTACTCGCTGGCATGAATGCTGAAGGCAAAACTACAGTAACTGAGCCATATACTTCTAGAGATCATACAGAACGTATGCTTGAAGGTTTTGGCGTAAAATTAGAAAAATCTGGCACAAGCATAACAATTAGTAAAGTGGAAAAAATGACAGCTCCAAAAGAAATTCATGTACCAGGTGATATTTCTTCAGCTGCTTTTTGGCTTGTAGTTGGTTCAATTATCGAAGATAGCGATATTATTTTAAAAGATGTAGGTATAAATGAAACACGTACAGGAATTATTGATGTATTAAAAGCTATGGGAGCTAATATTGAACTTTTAAATGTTCGCGATGAAGTAGAACCTATTGCTGATATTCGTGTGCGTTATGCTAAATTACATGGTACAAGCTTTGGTGCAGATATCATGCCTAGACTTATTGATGAAATTCCTATTATCACTGTAGCTAGTATGTTTGCAGAAGGTGAAACTATTATTACAGGTGCTGGTGAATTACGTGTAAAAGAAACAGATAGATTGCAAGTTATCACAGATGAATTTAACAAAGTTTGTCCATGTATAAAAGGAACTCAAGATGGTTTAATTATCACTGGCGGTCAAAGAAATAATTTACAAAAAACTGTATGTAATTCTCATAATGATCATAGAATTGCCATGGCACTTGCAATATTAGGAGCTAGTGGTGCAGGTATTGAAATTGAAAATAGTGAATGTGTAAATATTTCCTATCCAACTTTTTATGATATATTGACTCGTTTTGAATAATTTACAAATTTTATATAGGTGAGAATGATGAAGAAATCTGTAATTGCTATTGATGGTCCAGCGGGAGCAGGCAAATCTACTATAGCGAAAATGGCAGCTAAAAAATTAAATTATATTTATATTGATACTGGTGCGATGTATAGAGGTGTGGCTTGGCTTGTATTGCAAAAATATCAAGTGCCTGTAAATACAGCACAAGTTTTATCTGTAATTGAAGATATTAATATACGATTGGCGTATGATGATAATGGAAATATGCTCATTTTTGTAAATGAACAAGATGTAAGTACAGCGATTAGAACACCAGAAGTAACAGCTTTAGTATCACAAGTAGCAGCAATTAGTGAAGTTCGTCAAAAAATGGTAGAGCTTCAACGTAAAATGGCACAAGATGGTTCTGTATTGATGGATGGTAGAGATATTGGAACATGTGTACTTCCTAATGCTGATTTAAAAATTTATTTGACAGCTTCTGCTGATGAAAGAGCAAATCGCAGAGCTAAAGAAATGAGAGAAAAAGGCTATGATGTAGATGTAGAAGAAATAAAAAAAGATATTATAGCTAGAGATGAAGCTGATATGCAAAGAGAAGTTTCTCCATTGAAAAAAGCAGACGATGCTATTTTATTAGATACAACAAAAATGACTATTGATGAAGTTTTACAAGAAATTATAAGACTAGCTAATGCTTAAGGCTATTTTTGTGAATTTATAATTTGAGGATTTTTAATTATGTTATATGGATTACTTAGAATAATATTTACATTTGTTTATTCTGTTATTTTTCCTACAACAGTCAAAGGAAAAGAAAATATACCTAAAGAAGGAGCTGTAATTTTAGCTGCTAATCATTTAAGCAACTGGGATCCTCCACTAGTAGGAACATTCATACCTCGTCATTTGGCTTATATGGCTAAAGAAGAGTTGTTTAAAGTGCCGATATTGAAAAATATTTTAGAAAATGTGCATACTTTTCCTGTAAAAAGAGGTGCTTCAGATAGAGCTGCAATAAAGACAGCATTGCAGATGTTAGAAGCAAAAGAGTGTATATGTATGTTTCCTGAAGGTACTAGAAGTAAAGATGGAAAATTACACAAGGGTGCACCAGGGGTAGCACTTATTGCCGCAAAATCAAAAGCAACAGTTATTCCTGTAGCAATACAAGGAACATTTAAATTAAGACCGTTTAGAAAAATAACTTTAATTTATGGAAAACCTATGACTTTTGAAGCAGAAAAAGTGGATAAAGAAAATTTACAAGAATTTACTGAAAAAATAATGCAAGAAATTGCGTCAATGCTAAAAATAAAGTAGAATAAAGATAGCATAGTATGGTATACTATATGGTAAGCTTAGTAATATAATTTTTGATGGTGATAAATTTTGGAAGTAATTTTAGCTGACGATTATGGATTTTGTTATGGCGTAAAAAGAGCAATAAAAACTGCTAAAGATAATATTGATTTATCAAAAAAAGTTTGCACTTTAGGACCAATAATTCATAATCCGCAAATGGTAAAATCATTAGCTGATGAAGGTATCGGAATAGTAGAATCAGTTGATGAAATGGAGAATGGGAAAATAATAATTCGCTCTCATGGTGTAGGTCCAAGCATATATGATGCGATAAAAGCAAAAGGGCTAGAGCTTGCAGATGCTACTTGTCCACATGTTAAGAAAGCTCAAATGTCAGCCAAAACGCTAGCTGATGAAGGCTTCAAAGTTATTATTATAGGCGAAAAAAATCATCCTGAGGTAAAAAGTATTAAAGAGTGGGCTGGTAAAAATTCATTAGTTATTGGTTCACAAGAAGAAGCTGAAAATATAGCTTTTGTATCTAAATTGGGTATTGTAGCGCAAACAACATTTTCAGCAAAAGCCTTTAGTGAGATTGTTAATATTTTATTAACTAAATCTTATGATATCAGGATTTTAAGAACAATTTGCACAGCCACAGATAAACGTCAGTCTGCTGCGATAAAATTATCTAAAGAAGTAGATATGATGATTGTTGTTGGTGGTCGCAATAGTGCTAATACAACTCGATTAGCGCAATTATGCACCGAGCATTGTGTAACACATCATATAGAAACGGTTGATGAATTACATGATGATTGGTTCAATAATATTAAAAAAATTGGTATTACAGCAGGTGCATCTACACCTGACTGGATTATCAAGGAGGTATATGAAAAGTGCAAGACATGGCAAGCTTATTAGCAGAAGAATCTATGAAGGAATTTAATCCACATGAAGTTATAGAAGGTACTGTGGTTTTAGTTAACCGTGATGAAGCGTATGTTGATATCGGTTATAAAACAGAAATTCCTATCGCAAAAAAAGAATTGGCTTATCCAGAACCAGAAGCTGCTACAGATGTAGTTAAAGTTGGCGACAAAATTAATGTATATGTAGTTGCTTTAGGCGGAGAAAATGGATTAATTCTTTCCAAAACTCGTGCAGACCGTTTAGTTGCATGGGAAAAAGTAGAAAAAGTTAAAGAAGAAAAACAAATCATTGAAGTAGAAATTCTTCAGGTTGTAAAAGGTGGTTTACTCACTACTGCTTTTGGTCTTCGTGGATTTATTCCTGCTTCTCAGATTGCACTTCATTTTGTCAAAGATTTAAATGAATTTGTAGGTCAAAAAGTTGAAGTTGAAATTATGGAAGCAGACCCTAAAAAACAACGCCTCGTTCTTTCTCGTCGTAGCGTTCTTGAAGCACAACGTGAACAAAAACGTGAAGAAGCTTTAGCAAGCATTGTTGAAGGTGAAAAACGTGCAGGTGTTGTAAAACGTTTAGTAGATTATGGTGCATTTATTGATATCGGTGGTGTTGATGGACTTGCACATATCTCTGATCTTTCTTGGGATCATATCAAAAATCCAGCAGACGTATTATCCGTTGGTCAAGAAGTAGAAGTTTTAGTAAAAGCTTTTGACCCAGAAACAAAACGTATTTCTTTAAGCATTAAAGATACTGTTCGTGATCCTTGGTTCGATAAAGCAGAAAAATATCCAGTAGGTTCTTATGTAAAAGGCAAAATCGTAAAATTAACAGATTTTGGTGCATTTATGGAAATTGAACCTGGTTTTGATGGTTTAATTCGTATGCGTGAACTTTCTCCAAAACACATTACAAAAGCTTCTGAAGCTGTAAGTGTTGGCGATGAAGTTACTGTAAAAGTTATTCATGTAGATATGGATAATAAAAAAGTTGCTCTTAGCATTACAAAAGTGCAACAAGACGCTGAAAAAGCTGAATATCAAGATTTCTTAGCAAAACAAGATAACACAGCTGTTACAATCGGCGACGAAGTAAACGAATAATTATTTAATATTTAATGCAAAAAGAGTGGTGGAAATCATCACTCTTTTTTTCTGACTTGATAAATTGTATAATTAACATAAAAATAAGATAAAAGAGGTGATTTGATTGGCTAAAGGCGGTATCATATCAGCTATACATCAAGGAAGTTTAGCTGAAGAATTAGAATTAGTACCTGGTGATAAAATAATATCTATAAATGAACAAGAATTGACAGATATTATTGATTTAAGTTTTGCTTTAGCAGATGAAGAAATTGAAATGTTAATAGAACATGAAAATGGAGAGCAAGAAATAATTGCTTTTGAAAAAGATATAGATGAAGAGCTTGGGGCAGAATTTGAATCAGCTGTATTTGGTAAAATTCGCCAATGTGCTAATAATTGTTATTTTTGTTTTGTGGATCAAGTAGCTCCTAACATGCGTGATTCCTTGTATATAAAAGATGACGATTATCGTTTATCTTTCCTTTATGGGAATTTTGTTACTATGACGAATATGGGACCTCGTGATTTAGAGAGAATACACAGATTACATTTATCACCATTATATATTTCTGTGCATACAACTAATCCAAAACTTCGTGGAGAAATGCTCAGAACAAAACGTGGTGAATTAATCATGGAACAATTGGCTAAATTAAATGAGGCTGATGTGGAATATCATACACAAGTGGTATTATGCCCAGGATTAAATGATGGCGCGGAATTAGATAGAACAATTCAAGATATCATCAGTATGCAGCCATATGCAAAAACTTTAGGTATTGTGCCAGTAGGTCTTACTAAATTTAGAGAAAATTGTTATCCACTTAAAACATTTGATGCACAAGGTGCTACAAAAGTCATCGAGCAAGTACGCTATTGGCAAGAAAAAATGCGCAAACAAACAGGTAAGAATTTTATTTATTTAAGTGATGAATTTTATCTGTTGGCTGGTGAACCATTGCCAAAAGCTGAAGAATATGATGGTTTTCCACAGCTTGATAATGGTATAGGTCTTACACGTAATTTCATTGAACAATGGAAAGAGACAAAGATTAATCCAAATAATTATCAAAAACCTTTAAATTTAGATATTATCTGTGGAAAATCAGCAGGAAAAGTGATTAAAAATTTAGTTGATGAATTGAATATAGATAATTTAAATGCTAATGTATTAGCTTTAGAAAATGAATTTTTTGGTCATGAAGTAACTGTTACAGGATTATTGACAGGTCAGGATATCATAAAAAATCTAAAGCAGAATAAAGCTAATAGAGATGGTATTATTATTCCAAGCTGTGCACTTCGTGAAGGTGAAGATATTTTCTTAGATGATTATACTTTAGAGGATATTAAAAAAGCTTTTCCTGATGAAGAAGTCAAAGTTGCCAGCGATGCCATCATGTTAAAGAATTTGTTGGCTGATTGGCATAACATAAAATGTGAACGAAGCAAAGCTATTTATACATGGCAATCAAATGCTAGCTATACAAAATAATGATGACGGTATATAATAAATGAGTTTTGCAAAATAATATTATTGATGAGGTGAAGAATTTGAGTAAACCAATAGTAGCTATTGTAGGACGCCCTAATGTAGGTAAATCTACGTTTTTTAATCAAATAGGTAAAAAGAGAGTATCCATTGTTGAAGATTTTCCAGGTGTTACTAGAGATAGAATTTATATGGACGCTGAATGGTTAAATCATCAATTCACAATGATTGATACTGGCGGGATTGAACTTGAAAATGACGGGGAAGGTAAAATTTTAGCTTCCATGCGTCAACAAGCACGTTTAGCAATTGAAGAAGCTGATGTAATTGTATTTATGGTTGATGGTCGTACAGGAATGACTCATGATGATGAAGAAATAGGTCATATCTTAAGAAATACAAGAAAACCTGTTATTGTCGCTGTAAATAAAATTGACAGTCCAAAACAGCATTTAGATGTATATGAATTTTATAATTTAGGACTTGGCGAACCAATCGGTATTTCTGCTGCAAATGCTTTGAATGTAGGCGATTTATTAGATGAAATAGTAGCTAATTTCCCTAAAGATTTAGAAGATGATATCGAACATGATGAAATTCGCATTGCCGTTATCGGTAGACCAAATGTAGGTAAATCTTCTTTAGTAAATGCTCTATTAGGTCAAGAACGTGTAATCGTAAGTGATGTAGCAGGAACTACTCGTGATGCCATTGATACAAAATTTGATGATGGCAATACACATTTTACTTTGATTGATACTGCTGGTATGAGACGTAAAGGTAAAATTGATATGCCTATTGAGCGTTATAGCGTAATGCGTTCTCTTCGTGCTGTAGATAGAGCAGATGTAGTTTTAATGGTAATTTCTGCACCAGAAGGTGTAACAGAACAAGACAAAAAAATTGCAGGTTATGCTCATGAATCTGGTAAAGGTTGTATCATTGTTGTTAATAAATGGGATTTAATTGAAAAAGATGATAAAACTTCTTTGCGTTTTACTGAAGATATTCGTGATGAACTTGGATTTTTACAATATGCACCAGTTTTATACACTTCTGCACTTACAAAACAGCGTGTACATCGTGTAGTTGACCTTGTAAAATATGTAGCTGAACAACAAGCTATGCGTGTACAGACAAGCGTATTAAATCAATTAGTAATGGACGCTGTTTCTATCAATCCACCACCATCTCATAAAGGTAAACAATTAAAAATTTACTTTATGACTCAAGCCGATATTAAACCACCAAAATTCTTGGTATTTGTTAATGACCCAGAATTGATGCATTTTTCCTATTTGCGTTTCTTAGAAAACAAACTAAGAGAAAGTTTTGGTTTTGAAGGAACTCCTCTTAAATTAGTAGTTCGTGGAAGAAAAGAGGAAGATGATGAATAATGGAATTTAATTTTCTTATAGTGATAATCTGTAGTTATGTCATTGGTTCTATTCCAAGTGGCTTGGTTTTAGGAAAAGGAATTTGGCATGTAGATTTACGTGAACATGGTAGTAAAAATATTGGTGCTACTAATGCTTGGCGTACTTTAGGAAAATTTCCTGGATTTGTCATATTTTTAGCTGATTTAATAAAAGGCTTATTAGGCGTGTATCTAGGTATGACTTTAGTTGGTAGCTCTATAGCTATGATTTTAGGTGGTATATTAGCAATAGTAGGTCATTCTGCCTCCATATTTTTAAAATTAAAAGGTGGAAAAGGTGTAGCAACAGGACTTGGTGTATTGATTATGTTGATGCCAAAAGTATCTGTTTGTGTCTTTTTTATTTGGCTTATAATTGTAATGATTAGTAAATATGTATCACTTGCTTCAATCGTTGCAGCAGCGTTTGTACCAATCTTAGCCTATGCTTTTGATATGCCTATGGAGTTTGTCATTTTCGGTATAGTAGCAGCTATATTTGTTATTTACCGCCACAAAACAAATATAGTACGTCTTTTAAATGGAAATGAAAATAAAATAAAAGCAGGTCATAGATAATTTATCTAAAACTTAATAATACCCTTTGCTATTATGGCGATAAAATGATATAATGTCTGCTATAAAAAGAATATTATCCATTGTAAAAGTACGGAGGATTTAATAATGACAAAAAAAGATTCAGGATACTATTTAGTAAAAGAAGATATTTTACCTTCTGCAATCAAAAAAACAATCAAGGTAAAAGAAATGTTACGTCGTCATGATAATATGACCATAAATGATGCCGTTTCTAAAATGGGTTTAAGCCGTAGTGCTTATTATAAATATAAAGACTTTGTTTTACCATTTTATGAAGCAAGTATCAATAAAATTGTTTCTGTTTCTTTTGTTCTTGATAATAAACAGGGAGTACTTTCTAATGTGTTAAATATGATTTCTGAAGATAAAGGAAACGTATTGACTATTAACCAAGGTATTCCTCTTCAAGGAGTAGCAGTAGCAACAATTTCTATTGAAACTAAAAATATGAATATTGACCTTGAAGCATTGCTCGATAAATTGCGTCTTGTGAACGGCGTAAGACGTTTAGAGGTTATTGGTCAAGTTTAAAAGTCTAGTCTTGAGAGAGGGATATTTATGGCAAAGAAGATAAAATTAGGTTTATTAGGTTGTGGCACAGTAGGTACAGGTGTTTTAAAAGTTTTACAAGAAAATTATCATGATATCAGAGCAAAAATTGGCAATGATATCGAAGTGAGCAAAGTTTTAGTTCGCAATTTAAACAAAAAACGTGATTTTAATGGAGATGTTGTTTTTACAGATAATATTGATGATATCTTAAATGATGAAAGTATTGATATTGTTGTAGAATTATTAGGTGGTATACATCCAGCACGTGAATATATGTTAAAAGCTATGGAAAATGGCAAACATGTAGTTACAGCAAATAAAGATGTTTTAGCACAGTTTGGTAAAGATATGTTTGATGCGGCGGAAAAACATGATGTAGATTTTATGTTTGAAGCAAGTGTAGCAGGTGGCATACCGATTATCACTCCATTAAAACAATGTTTAACTGCGAATAAAATCACAGAATTAATTGGTATTGTAAATGGTACAACTAATTACATGTTAACTAAGATGACAGAGCAAGGTATGGATTATGATACTGCATTAGCAAGAGCTCAAGCTAAAGGCTATGCAGAAGCAGATCCTACAGCAGATGTCGCTGGTTTAGATGCCGCTAGAAAAGCAGCAATTTTATCTTCTATTGCATTTAATACACGCGTAAGTTTAGAAGATGTAAAAGTAGAAGGTATTACTAATATTACACCAGAAGATATAACTTACGCTAAAGAATTAGGCTATATTATAAAATTATTGGCTATAGCTAAACATACAGAAGATGGTATAGATGTTCGCGTTCATCCGACATTTATTGATAAGGATCATCCATTGGCTTCTGTTCGCAATGTGTTTAATGCTATATTTATTCATGGTAACGCTGTTGGCGATACTATGTTTTATGGTAAAGGAGCAGGTGAAAGACCAACTGCTTCAGCCGTTTTAGCAGATATTATTGATGTAGCACGTGATATGGGTAAAGACCGTTTTGGTAAAATACGTTGTACTTGTTATGAAGAAAAGAAATTATGCCCACCAGATAAAGTTTTATCAGGATATTATATTCGCTTATTAGTTGAAGATAAACCTGGTGTATTAGGTGCGATTGCTACAGCTTTTGGTGAAAGCAATGTAAGTTTATATTCTGTAATTCAAAAACGCAGAGTAGGGGAATTTTCTGAAATAGTAGCAATTACTCATAATGTAAATAATAATCAAATTGAAGACCTCAAAGTTCGTTTAAATAATTTAGATGTAGTACATGAAATTTCTAATATTATCCGAGTAGTAATGTCTCAGGAGGCTTAATTATGAGTGATTTTGTCAAGGTAAGAGTTCCAGGAACTACAGCAAATTGTGGCCCTGGTTTTGATGTTATGGGTATTGCCTGTAGTATTTATAATGAATTGGAATTAAAACTCTTAGAAGAAAAAAATTTATGTATAGAAATTTATGGAGATGGAGCAACAAATATACCATGTGATGAAAGAAATATGGTATGGTGCTCTATAGAAAAGTTATTAGTTAAAGCTCACTTGGAGAAAAAATATCAAGGGGCACATATAAAAATGACAAATAATGTGCCTCTATCACGTGGTCTTGGCAGTAGTGCAACTGCTATAGTAGCGGGATTATTTGCAGCTAATGTATTTTTGAATAATAGATTTTCTATACAGGATATATTTGAGTTAGCTACTGAGATTGAAGGACACCCTGATAATGTAGCACCTGCTTTATTTGGTGGAATAACAGTCAGCACAAAAACTGATTATAAATTAGAATATGTATCTTTTATGCCAAATTTTGATTTAAAAATGGTAGTGGCTATACCTGACTTTTATTTACCAACTAAAAAAGCTAGAGCAGCTTTAAAACAAGAAGTGCCATTAAAAGATGCTATTTTTAACATTGGTCATACAGCTATGATTATTGCAGCTATTTGTCAAGGAAAAATAGAAGCTTTAAAAGGTGCTTTTGCAGATAAATTACATCAACCATATAGAGCAGATTTAATTCCTGGTATGTATGATGTATTTGCAGCAGCAAATTCTAAAGGTGCACTTGGTACAACTATAAGTGGAGCAGGTCCAACACTTATTGCTTATACGATAGAAAATGGTGAAGAAATCGGTAAAGCAATGGTTGAGGCTTTTGCAAAACATAATATTAGCTCTAAATACTTAGTATTAGATATTGATAATAAAGGTGCTATGGTAATAGAATAAATTAAAATAAAACCCAGTAGATATTATATCTAACTGGGTTTTTTTATAAGTAGGTGATTTAAAATTATGAATGAAATGGAATTTTCACAGAAGATAGATGATTTAGGTGGCACTTTATATATTGTAGGTGGTTGGGTACGTGATAAAATACGAGGTGTTATTCCTAAAGATAAAGATTTTGTCATTTGTCATGTAAAAGAAGAAGATTTTAAACAAAATTTTCCAAAGGCAAAAAAAGTAGGAAAATCTTTTCCTGTGTATTTAGTAAAAATTGAAGACAAAGAATGTGAAGTAGCTTTTGCTCGTAAGGAAAGAAAAACAGGTATAGGTTATACAGGCTTTATTGTAGATTATGATGAAAAAGTAACGATTGAAGAAGATTTATATCGTAGAGATACGACTATGAATAGCATAGCTTACCGCGTACGTGATGGAAAAATAATTGACCCATATAAAGGACGAGAAGATATTGAAAAAAAATGTATCAAAGCAGTATCACATCATTTTAAAGAGGACCCTGTAAGAGCGCTTCGAGCTGCGCGTCAGGCTTGTGAATTGAATTTTAAAATCAATGAAGATACTGTAAATTTGATGCGAGCATGTAAAGAGGAAATAAAATCAGAGCCACAAGAACGCATTTTTAATGAATTGCAACGTGCATTAAAAACAAAGAAACCTTCAGTATTTTTCCGCAGTTTAGTGAAAGCGGATTTATTGGAAATCTTATTTCCAGAAATCTATGCCTTGATAGGGAAAACTCAACCTGTAGCATTTCACCCAGAAGGTGATGCGTTTGAGCATACTATGGAGATTGTGGATTTAGTTGCTGGTATGACTGATGATGTCGCAGTGCGTTTTGCAGGTCTTGTGCATGATTTGGGCAAAGGTGTAACGCCAAAAGAAATGTTACCTCATCATTATGGACATGAAGAAAAAGGTTTAGCCGTATTAAAAGCATGGAATAAACGCATGACGCTTCCTAAAAAGTGGCTGCAAGGTGGATTATTTGTCATCAAAGAACATATGCGAGCAGCTAGACTAGGAAAAGTAGGAAAAATTGTCGATTTTTTATTGATTGTAGAGAAAAATCCTTTAGGCTTTGCTGGCTTTAATTGTGTGATTTTGGCAGATAGTAAATCATTACCCTATTATTTAGCAGATTATCATAGTTATCTCCAAAAAATTCATAGTGTATCTATGAAGAATTGTCCAGCAAATTTGAAAGGCAAAGCGATTGGTGATTGGATAAGAAATGAGCAAATTAAATTATTTAAGCAGAATATAGAAGTAGAAGCTTAGAAAATTTTACAAATATTTAACATTTCTCATATTTAATTTTCTTATTTTTATACTATAATATTATTAAAGGCAAAATTAATCTATTATTGAAGTAGATAATAAATAAAATTTATAAATACAGCATTCTAAGTTGTGAAACGAAGAATGCTATTATTTTTGTCTATTTTAGTAAAAAGATTGTATTTTGTAATATTTTTGTAAAATAGTGAAGGAAAAACGAGGGGATATATAGAATTTAGCATAAAAAAATATTATACTTAAAACAGAGTAGGAGGGATTTAGATGTATGGTATTGTAGATATTGGCTCAAATACAATGCGTCTTGTTATTTATAAAGTAGAAGGTGGTAAACCAAGAGTACTTTTAAATAAAAAAGAAATGGCAGAATTAGCATCATTTATTCAAGATGGTATGATGGTAGCAGACGGTATCAATAGAGCTTGCTATATCTTGGATAGTTTTAATTTATTAGCTAAAGATTTAGGTGTAAATAATTTACATGTTTTTGCTACTGCATCTTTAAGAAATATTTCTAATAGTCAAGCAGCAGTTAGTGAAATTGAAGATAGAACAGGATTAGCTATTAATTTATTAAGTGGTGCTCAAGAAGCTGAATATGATTTTGTTGGTGCAGCTAGAACTATTGATTTAAAAAGTGGTTTATTAGTAGATATTGGTGGCGGTAGTACAGAATTAGTTATGTATAATAATATGCAAATACAAAATTCTATAAGCTTACCAATCGGTTCTTTAAGCATGTATACAAAATTTGTAAAACATTTATTCCCAACAAAAAAAGAACGCAAAAAAATTGAAGAATGCGTAAGAGAAATGATAGTTCGTTACGATGTAGACCAATGGGGTGATTGTCCATATGTTTGCGGTGTAGGTGGAACTATTCGTAATGTAGATAGATTAAATAGTTATTTTTATGATTTAAGTAAAAATAATCGTTTTGTCATTGCTGAAAATTTAAATTGGATGGTTAAAAAACTAGAAAACCGTGAAAATAAAAAATTAGTACCTCGTGAAACTTTAGAAACATTATTAAAAGTCGTACCTGAACGTGTGCGTACAATTATGCCAGGTATGATAATCTTAAATACTATTGTTAAATATTTTAACGTACAAAGCATTTATGTAAGTCGTGCAGGTGTACGTGAAGGATATTTATATAAGCAAGTATTAACTAAAGAGGGAGAACAGAATGCATAAAAAGATAGATACATCATATACACAAAATAGAGAATTATCATGGCTTCGTTTTGATGATAGAGTATTAGAAGAAGCTATAGATGAAAATGTGCCTCTATATGAAAGACTAAAATTTATAGCAATTTATGCTAGTAACTTAGATGAGTTTTATCGAGTACGCGTAGGTAGTCTATATGAAATGGCTTCTGTGGATACAAATGGTTTTGATAATAAAAGCTTTATGACACCAAATCAGCAATTAGATAAAATCTTTGTAGCTACAAAACAATTAAATCAAAAAGCTGATAAAATTTTTGCGACTGTGGAAAAACAGTTTAAAACATATGGCATCGAACGTAAAAAAGTAAAATCTTTAAATCAAAAAGATAAATCTTATGTTAAAGCATATTTTGACAATCAAATTAGCCCATTCTTATCTCCACAAATTATAAATGTAAGACATCCATTTCCTCATTTATTAAATAAAGCGTTATATGTAGGTATAATTTTAACACGCAAAAAGAAAAAGGTTTTTGGAATTATTCCAGTACCTAGCAATTTACCTAAAATCGTATATATACCAAATAAATCTAAAATTCGCTATGTGATGACAGAAGATATCATAGCTACATATGCTGATAAAATTTTTGATGGCTATGAAGTAGAAAATACAGCAATTTTATCTGTTACTAGAAGTGCAGATATTAGCTTAGATGATGAGCGATTAGATTTAGGGGAAGATTTCTTAGAACATGCACGTGAAGTCTTATTGAAAAGACAAAGACTTGCACCTGTTCGTTTAGAAATAGAAGGCAATATAGATTCAACAATGATGAAATATGCCACAGAACAATTTAAAATAACATCAAAACAAATTTTTATCTATAAATCTCCTATCAATAAATCTTATATTTTCAGCTTAGGTAGTAAATTTAATGAAGAACAGAAAAATAGCTTGATGTATCCACCATTTGAACCATCTCATATTTGCTGTGTTCCTGAAAATGCTAGTGTGATGGATTATGTGGCAAATAATGATGTAATGTTACAATATCCATATCAAAGCTTTGATATTTTCTTAAAATTCATTAAAGAAGCTGTAACGGACGAAAAAGTATTTGCTATAAAGATTACTTTATACCGTGTAGGAAGTCATAGAGCCCAATTGATGAATTATTTATCAATGGCAGCTAAAATGGGTAAAGATGTAACTGTCTTGATGGAACTTAGAGCTCGTTTTGATGAAGAGAATAATATAAACTGGGCAGAATTTTTACAAGATGCTGGCTGTAAAGTTATTTATGGTATGGAAGGCTATAAAGTTCATTCCAAAATTTGCTTAGTTATGAAACAAGATAAAACAGGCATAAAATACTTTACACAAATAGGTACAGGTAACTATAATGCTTCTACATCTTCTTTATATACAGATATTTCCTTGATAACTAGCAATGAAGATATAGGTAAAGATGCTGTAGAATTTTTCCAAAATATGGGTATTGATAATCTCTATGGAGAATATAAAAATCTATTAGTAGCACCTGTTAGTCTAAAAAATACTTTATTAGATTTAATTAAAGAAGAAATTGAAAAAGCTAAAGCTGGAGAAGAAACAAGCATTTTCTTGAAAATGAACTCTTTAACAGATAGACAGTTAATAGATGCATTAAAAGAAGCTTCTCAATCTGGCGTTAAGATAAAAATGATTATTCGTGGTATTTGCTGTATTTTACCAGGAATAGAGGGCAAAACAGATAATATTGAAGTTATAAGTGTAGTAGGTAGATTTTTAGAGCATTCTCGTATTTTCTGCTTCGGTACAGGCGAAAATATGAAAATGTATATAGCTTCTGCTGACTGGATGACTAGAAATACAGAAAATCGTGTAGAAATAGCAGCACCAATTTATGACCAAAAAATAAAAAATAGCATTTATGATACTTTACGCATAATGTGGAAAGATAATCTTAAAGCTAGAATTTTATGTAGCGATGGAACATATAAAAAGCCTGAAATAAAAGAAGGCGATGAATTGATCGATTGCCAAAATTATTTGCGTCATGAATATAAAGTTGGACGAAAAATAAAACTTTAAGCTAAAAATAAAACCTCCACTATTGAAAAACAATAGTGGAGGTTTTTTATATTTCAATTTTATTTTTTGAAAATAGTAGATTTGAAATAAACTATAGCCCAAAAGATAGTGATGATGACACCAGCAGGATAAGTAATGCTAGTTGGTAAACCAAAACCTTCAGGAGCTTGGAGAATATAAGTGAAAGTAACCATAGTCATAAAAATGGCAGGAATTACAGCGATATAATGTTGCCAACCACCTTTATTTTGTTTCCAAAGATACATTGCACCAGTCCAAAGAGCAATCATAGCTAATGTTTGGTTTGCCCAAGAGAAATAACGCCAAATGATATCAAAATTCATTTGAGATAAGATGCCACCGATACCAAGAAGTGGAATAGCTAAAGCTAAACGTTTTGTATAAGAAACTTGATCGATTTTGAACCAATCAGAAAGTGTATAACGAGCGCTTCTAAATGCAGTATCACCAGAAGTGATAGGACAAGCGATAACACCAATCATAGCTAAAATACCACCAACAGTACCTAATGTACCAAAGGATACATCATAAACAACGCCACCAGGACCTGCACTAGCGATAGCAGCAGCTAATCCACCAGTTGTTTCATAGAAAGCGATACCAGCAGATGCCCAGATAAGAGCGATAATACCTTCAGCTACCATAGCACCATAGAAAACAACGCGACCATTTTTTTCTTCTTTCATGCAACGAGCCATGAGTGGAGATTGTGTAGCATGGAAACCAGATGTAGCACCGCAAGCAACAGTGATAAACATTAATGGCCAAATAGGTAAATCTTTTGGATGAAGATTTTGAAGTGTCATTTCTGGCATTTGCCAGCCACCGAGGATAATACCACTAGAAACACCAACTGCCATGATGATTAGGCAAGCACCAAAAAGTGGATAAATTTTACCAATGATTTTATCGATAGGTAATAAAGTAGCTAAGAAATAATAAATGAGTACAACTACTAACCAGAAAGTAACATCTAAAGAATCAGGAGTGAGTTTGGCAAGAAGTAATGCAGGGCCTGTCATAAATACAGTACCTACTAAGACTAAAAGGATAACGGAGAAAATACGCATTACAGTTTTCATAGTATCGCCAAGATAGATACCTACGATTTCTGAAATACTTTCACCATTATGACGAAGGGAAATCATACCAGAGAGATAATCATGAACGGCACCAGAGAAAATAGTCCCAATTACAATCCAAAAATAAACAACTGGACCCCAGAGAGCACCTGCAATGGCACCAAAAATTGGACCAAGACCTGCAATGTTTAATAATTGAATCATAAAAACTTTCCATGTTGGAAGTGGTATGTAATCTACACCATCGTTATGAGTTATGGCAGGAGTAGGTTTTAGTGAAGGAGCAAAAACTTTTTCTACAAAACGACCATAAATCATGAAACCTACAATAAGAGCGATTAAACTAATAAAAAAAGTAATCATATAAGGATACACCTTCTTTAGGAAATTATAAAATTTTAAGATAGCTCCGGAACTATGCTTAATAAACTAAATAAAATTTAATACTTTGTTAAAAAAATAACTTGCATTCATTTATTAAAATATTAATATTATTTATTGTACAAATAAATTTATAATACTTTTGTGTAACTTTGTCAAGTGTTTTTACAATTTTTTAAAAATTTAAATTAGAATTTAAAATTAAAACGAGTATTTCATTCAAATTTGAAAAAAATACTCGTTTTGTTAAAGCATTATTTATAAAGTTTTTACAGTATTTCTAAAATAGTTTCCTTGACTAATTTTTCAGGAACATCTTTTTTTATACATACTTTGCCGATATCTTCTAATAAAACCCAATTAATTTTACCGTTAACAGTTTTTTTGTCATGGAAAATATCTTGATAAATTTTTTGAGCATCACAATTTTTAGCTTTAAGTGGCAAGTTCATATTTGCAAGTAATTGACACATTTTATCAACTACATCTTGAGATATTAAGCCTAATTTAAAACTTAATTTACTAGCGCCAACCATGCCGATAGCTACTGCTTCTCCATGATTATAAACGGCATAATTAGTTTCTTTTTCAATAGCATGACCTAAAGTATGACCAAAGTTTAAGATGGCACGAAGACCAGCTTCACATTCATCTTTAGATACTACATCTGCTTTTATTTCACAAGAGCGTGCAATGATATGAATTAGGGCTTCTGGCTTCAATTGAAGAATTTCTTGTTGGTGCTCAGTTAAATAAGTATAAAAATCATGGTCATAGATAAAGCTATATTTAATGACTTCGCCTAAGCCTGTGGAAATCTCTCTAGTAGGTAAAGTTTTCATCATTTCTAAGTCCATGAAAACGGCTTGTGGTTGATAAAAAGCACCAATGAGATTTTTGCCTAGAGCATGATTTACAGCGACTTTACCACCAACACTAGAGTCAACTTGTGCAAGTAGGCTAGTTGGCATTTGAATGAAAGGAACGCCACGCATGAAGGTAGCGGCAATGAAACCAGCTAAATCACCAACGACACCACCACCTAGAGCAATGATAGGAGATTTGCGGTCAAGACCATGTTCAATTGCTTGTGTATATAGTGTTTCTGCAACGGATAAAGATTTAGATTGTTCACCAGCTGGAATGATGGCAATTTTGGCATTAAAACCAGCTTTAGTGAGTAAGTCTCTGACGCTGTTTGCATATAGTGGAGCAATATTTGTATCAGTGATGATTAAAGCTTTCTGAGAATATTTTTGTGCTTTAAAAAAATCAATGATAGTTGTTTCTAGATTATGACCAATATAGATATTATAAGATTTTTCATTGAGATTTACGGGAACAATGCGCATTATTTCACACCCTTTAAGTATTTCATAATGATTTCGACATTTTGCAGTGGTGTTGTATCATCTGTTTTTATGATTAAATCAGCTTTTTTGTAAAATGGAGCACGCTTAGCCATAAGTTCAATAATAGTTTTTAAACGTTCTTCATTGCTTTTTTTGGCAAGTAAAGGACGTTTATCATTTCCAGTGCGTTTTAAAATAGTATGTGGCATAGCTGTCAGCGCTATAACGATACCATTTTTGCGAAGCTCTTGCATATCAATTTCTTTAGTAGCAACGCCACCGCCTGTAGAAATTACTTGATGACTTTTTTGTGCTAATTTTTGGATAGTAGCTGTTTCACGTTGGCGAAATACTGCTTCGCCTTCTTTAGCAAACATATCTTTTATTTTTGTTTTGCATTCTTGTTCGATAGCTGTATCTGTATCTACAAAACTATAACCTAAACGATAAGCTAATAATTTACCTGTAATAGATTTTCCACTGCCCATAAATCCTATAAGTACAATATTAGATTTCATTTTAATCCTATCCTTTTATTCTTTCGTTATAAGCTTGTAAATTTTGAAGGACATCAACCATGCAATCACTGCCGAATTTGTCAATCATAGCTTTAGTGATAGCAAGTGCAACCATAGCTTCGCCAACTACGGAAGCTGCTTGAACAGCACAAACATCACTGCGTTCTTTACAAGCTAAAACTTCTTGTTTACTTTCAATATCAATGGAGTGAAGTGGTGTCATAAGTGTAGGAATAGGTTTCATACAAGCGCGAACAATAATAGGCTCGCCATTACTCATACCACCTTCGATACCACCTGCATGATTTGTTTTACGATAAACTGTTTTATCTTCATTGTAAAACATTTCATCATGTAATTGACTGCCTGGATGATTTGCATAATCAAAACCATCGCCGATTTCAACGCCTTTGATAGCTTGAATGGACATCATGGCTCCAGCAAGTTGCATATCGAGGCGTTTATCCCATTGAATATGACTGCCTACGCCGATTGGCATATTTTGGACTACAACTTCAAAAGTTCCGCCTAAAGTATCACCTGCTTGACCAGCATCACGAATTGCTTCGCGCATTTTATCTTCTGCTTGAGCATCGTTGCAGTTTAAATCGCTATCATTAGGTTGTAAATTAGCATAATCAATATTATCTGTATTAGTTTTTACACCACCGATATTGATTACATGAGATACGATTTTTATACCACAAGCTTCTAAAAATTGACGAGCAACAGCTCCGGCAGCCACGCGTGCAGCTGTTTCCCTAGCACTAGAGCGTTCTAAAATATCGCGGATATCTTTACGATTATATTTTTTGATACCAACATAATCTGCATGACCTGGGCGAGCAGCTGTAACTTTAGTCCATGTAGGTGTACCCATCACAGACATGCGGTCAGTCCAGTTTTTCCAGTCTTTATTCACTACACGCAAAGTAATAGGGTCGCCCATTGTTTCGCCAAAACGTACACCAGATAAGATATCTACTTTATCTGTTTCTATAGACATACGACCACCACGACCATAGCCTTTTTGACGGCGTGCCATTTGTCTATTTATTTCATCAAGATTTATTTTAAGACCAGCGGGAATTCCTTCAACTAATGCTGTTAAGCATTGTCCATGAGATTCTCCAGCAGTTAAAAATCTAAACATTATGTTCAACCCCTTATATTTTTCATGTTTACAAGTTATCAATAGATATTATAACTAAAAATAGAAAATCATGCTAGAAAAATATTATTTTGTTGACAAAAATAAACAGGTCTTGACACTATTGCTAAAATTTGTGAAAATGAATGTATATTATGCCTTTTTGAGGTGAGTCTGATGTATGACAAAGTAAAAGTAACTTATTTATTAAATAGCGGTTTTATTTTAGAAATAGGCGATTGCGCAATAATTTTCGATTATTATCAAGATGAAAAAAATATAGTGGACAAAATTATTCAAAATAAAAAAGAAGTTTATTTTTTTGTATCGCATGTTCATTATGACCATTTTAATCCTAAAATAAGTGAGTTTAAAGATAAGGTAACAAAATATTTTATCAGCTATGATGTGGTAACTGATGTATTGCCTAAAGAAAAGACTATTATTTTAGATGAATACATGACTTATGATGATAAAAATATACATGTACGCTCATTTAGTTCTACTGATGAAGGAATTTCTTTTTTTGTAGAAAAAAATGATTGGAAGATTTTTCATGCAGGTGATTTTAATTGGTGGCATTGGAAAGGTGATACAAAAGAAAATAATGCATTTGCTAAAAATGGATTTGTAAAACAAATGATGCGTTTATCTGGTTTGAAAATGGATATAGCATTTTTCCCTGTAGATAGTAGATTAGAAGAATTTTTAGATTTAGGTGTAACCGAGTTTTGTAAAGTTACGGAAGTTAAAAATTTAATTACTATGCATAATGTAGGTAAAAAAGATTGGAGAATACCAGAAGATTTTCCTAATAAAGAGAAAATGAACTCTATTTGGTGCCCTAAAGTTCCTGGAGAGAGTCATTTTATCACTAAATAAAATAAGTATGATGGAGAATAGACGAGATGAAAAAATTTATATTTTTATGTTTATTAGCATCTGTATTTACTTTATCTTTATTTACAAGTAATGGTATTGCAGAGCAACAAATAAATTCTAATGAACAAATAGGAAAGGAAGTTCAATCAATGAGTAAAAATCGTATTGCAGTATTTGAAACAAATATGGGTACTTTTGAAATTGAATTATTCGAAGATAAAGCACCAATCACAACAGGTAATTTTATTGACTTAGCAGAACATAATTTTTATGATGGTTTAATTTTCCATCGTGTAATTGATGGTTTCATGATTCAAGGTGGAGACCCTAATGGCAATGGTACAGGTGGCCCTGGTTACACAATTAAAGATGAATTCCACAAAGATTTAAGACATGATGGCCCTGGCGTATTATCCATGGCAAATGCTGGCCCTAATACAGGTGGTTCTCAGTTCTTCATCACTTTAGATAAAACTACATGGCTTGATGGTCATCATGCTGTTTTTGGTAAAGTAGTAAAAGGCATGGACGTAGTGGAAGCTATTGGTCATGTACAGACTGATTTCATGGATAAACCTATCGAAGATGTAGTTATTAATAAAATAGAAATCAAAGATGCTGAATAATGAATTGTTATACGTATATGGTACAATGCAGTGATGGTACTTTATATACAGGTTGGACAAATGATTTAAAAAAGCGTCTAGAAAAACACAATGCCGGCAAAGGTGCTCGCTATACACGTGGGCGTTTGCCGGTTAAATTAGTTTATTATGAAGTTTTTGCCACAAAAAGCGAAGCTATGAAGCGTGAAGCTCAAATAAAAAAATTATCACGTAAGCAAAAATTATTATTTATAATTAATCCCTAATGATTTAGTATGGATTTTATGATATACTAAAATAAGATTTGAATTAAATTTGAGCAAAAAGATTTTTCATTTAGGAGGATTATAATGGCAAAGTCTATTACTGAAGTTTTAGGTATAAAATATCCAATTATTCAAGGCGGTATGGCTTGGATTTCTGATGCAAAACTTGCAGCAGCTGTTTCTAATGCTGGCGGTGCAGGTATTATTTCTTGTGGTGGTAGAACTACAGAATATGTTCGCGAAGAAATCCGCAAAGCAAAACAATTAACAGATAAACCATTTGGTGTAAATGTAATGCTCATGGCACCAAATAAAGATGAAATCGTAGATGTTATCTGCGAAGAAAAACCTGCTTTTGTTACTTTAGGTGCAGGAAATCCAGTTCCATATTTTGCAAAATTGAAAGAAGCAGGTATAAAAGTAATTCCTGTAATTCCAAATGTAAAACTTGCAAAACGTGTAGCAGCTGCTGGTGCTGATGCTATGGTAGCAGAAGGTATGGAAGCTGGCGGTCATATTGGTGTATTGACTACAATGGCTCTTATGACACAAGTAATTCCAGAGATAAAAGATATTCCAGTTGTTATGGCTGGTGGCTTCGGCGATGGTCGTGGCTTAGCAGCAGCTATGCTCATGGGTGCTGGCGGTGTACAGATGGGTACTCGTTTCTTAGTAGCAGAAGAATGTTCTGTTCATGAAAATATGAAACAAAAATTAATTGAAGCTGTAGATACAGATACTATTGTTACAGGTCTTACTCTTGGTGGTGCTGTACGTGGTATTAAAAATAAATTCTCTACAGAATTTGTACAAAAAGAAAATGAAGGTAAAACTTCTAAAGAAGAACTTATTCGCATGGCAACAGGTACAAATAAATTAGCAGCTGTTGAAGGTGATGTAGTAAATGGTATGATGCAGGCTGGTCAATCTTTGACTGTTTTACAAAAAGTAGAACCTGTAGCTACAATCATTGAAGATATCATGAAACAAGCTCGCGAAACATTATCTGCTGCAGCAACTATTAAACTTTGATATAAATTAATTTAGTGGCGAGTATATCGAGGATTTTATCCTTGGTAGTATCGCCACATTTTATATAATTTTGTATATATATTGGTGATGATTGAGGAAAAATAAAATCTTAAAGGAGTTTTTATTTTGAAAAAATTATTATTAGTGGTTTTGAGTTTGATGACAATGATGGTGTTTACAGCTTGTGGTAGTGAAAAGACAAGTACAAGTCAAGAGGATAAAGCAAATTCAGAGGATAAAATAAAAATTGTTACATCTTTTTATCCAATTTATATAGAAACTTTGAATGTTACAAAAGGAATTGATGGGGTAGTTGTAGAAAATATGACTAAACCACAAACAGGTTGTTTACATGATTATCAAATGACGCCAGCTGATATGAAAAAGTTAGAGAATGCAGATGTTTTCATAGCTAATGGAGCTGGTATGGAATCTTTTTTACAAGATGTAATTGATAATCAGAAGAATTTAAAAGTTGTTGAAGCTGCTAAAGGCATCGAATTATTAGCAGATGAACATGGAGAAAATCCACATGTGTGGGTTAGTGTATCTAATTGCATGACACAAGTACAGACAATTGCTGATGAATTGAGTAAATTGGATCCTGAACATGCAGATGCTTATCAGAAAAATGCCAAAGAATATATTGCTAAATTGGAAGATTTAAAACAAGATATGCACAATCAGATTGATAATTTACCACATAAAGATATTGTTACATTCCATGAAGCATTTCCTTATTTTGCTAAAGAATTTAATTTAAATATTGTTGGTGTAATTGAACGTGAACCAGGAACAGCGCCAACACCTAGTGAATTAGATGAAATTATTGCACAAGTAAATGATTTACAGGCAAAGGCTTTATTTGCAGAACCACAATATTCATCAACAGCAGCCAAAACGATTGCCAATGAAACAGGAGCTAAAGTTTATACCTTAGATCCTGTAGTAACAGGAGAAAATGATCTTGATGCTTATATCGAGGCTATGAAACAAAATGCACTTACATTACAAGAGGCATTAAAATAAAATAAAGGGTGAAGTATGAATGATAAAGGGTACAGGTGTTGATATCATAGAAATATCAAGAATAGAAAAATCCTTAACCAATGAAAAATTTGTCGAGCGCATTTTTACAAAAAAAGAACAGGAATATTGTAATTCCAGAAAACAAATGGCAGTTTCTTCTTATGCAGCTAGATTTGCAGCTAAAGAAGCTGTAGTAAAAGCGTTAGGTACAGGTATATCTGGTGGAGGATTGTGGACTGATATTGAGATATTACCAGATGATGATGGAGCACCACATGTAAAACTTTATGGATATTTTGCATATATAGCTACAAAAAGAAAGATATATAATATTTTTATCTCCTTGAGTCATTGCAAAGAATATGCAGTAGCTCAAGCTATTTTGGAGGGATAATGATAATATGAAAATTGCATCTGCTGAACAAATGAGACAAATTGATAATGAAGCGATTAATCAGTTTGGTATACTAGAAATAGCTTTAATGGAAAATGCAGGGCATGAAATAGCAAAAGAAGCTATGAATTTATGCAAAGATATAGCTATAGCTAGACAGAGCTATTGTATTTTAGCTGGTTGTGGTAATAATGGCGGAGATGGCTTTGTAGCAGCTAGACATTTAATGAATAATGGTGCAAAAGTTAAGATTTTTATTTTAGGAAATACAGAACATTTTACACCATCTGCTAAAATTAATTACAATGTTTTAGTGAATATGAAAGCTGAAATATACCATATTGTTTCTGAACGTGATTGGAATCGTTTGCAAATATCAATAACTTTTTCTGATTGTATTATTGATGCTTTGCTAGGTACAGGTATTCATGGACAATTACGAGAAAACATTAAAAAATGTATCCAAATAGTAAATACTTCGAATAGACCTGTTTTATCAATAGATATGCCAAGTGGTGTTAATGCTAATACAGGAGTAGTGGAAAGTGATGCTATTTTTGCCACTACTACAATTACTTTTGGTTTACCAAAAATTGGTTTGATTATGTATCCTGGTTGCAAACATACGGGTAATATAATCGTAAAAACCATTGGCATACCAAATGATTTATTGACTAAAGAAGATATAAAACAAGAAGCTATAGATGAAGCTTTTGTAAAAGCACATTTAGCTTCAAGAGCAGATGATGTATATAAAGGTTCTTGTGGAAAAGTTTTAACTTTGGCAGGTTCAACAGGTTATACAGGCGCTGCTTGTTTATCTAGCCAAGCTGTATTAAAAATAGGTGCTGGCATATCTACACTTATTTCTGCTGAAAGTTTATATGATATTTTATCCATGAAAAATACAGAAGTCATGGTAAAACCATTGCCAGAAATATTGCCTGGCGTGTTAGGCGATAGTGCTATGGAAAATATAAAAGATATAGCTAAAGATTTTGATGTAGTTTTAATGGGACCTGGACTTGGTAGAAATGATGAAACATGTCAAATGGTAAGAAAATTAGCTATTGATTTAGATAAACCTTTAGTATTAGATGCTGATGCTATTTTTGCTTTTAGCCAAGCACCTGATGAATTAAAGAAAATAAAGCAAGTGCCAATACTCACACCTCATTTGGGTGAAATGGCAAACCTATTGCATATCACTATTTCAGATTTAAAAGATAATCTTTGGGAAATAGCTAGAAAAGCAGCAGAATATTTTAATGCAATATTTGTGTTGAAAAGTGAAAAAACACTTGTTGTTTATCCAGACGGAAATATATTTGTAACTACAGTTGGCAATGCAGGTATGGCAACAGCCGGCAGTGGTGATGTTTTAGCTGGTACAATAGCAGGTATTGTAGCTGAAAAATTAGCTGGAAAAATGTCAGCGCCGGTAGGCGTTTATTTACATGGACTTGCTGGTGATTTAGCTGGAGAAAATGGACAGGCTGGTTTAATAGCAGGAGATATTTTATTAAATCTGTCTAAAGCTCGTAAACAAATAGACAATAAATAAGGTACTAATTGAGATAATATTTGTAATAAAGGGCAATAGTTCACTATTTTGGACATATAGTAAAATTTATTGCCCTTATAACAAAAATTTAGCTTGATTTTGTAAAACTATTTTGCAAACAAATAGTAAAAAAGATGTATGCTTATTAAAAATATGTTATAATGAGCTTAGTTGATAGGAAAATATAGGATTTTTAAATAAGCAAGAAGCTTAAGTCAAGACAGTTTGTTATACTAGAAGTAATTTTTATAAAAATCAATGATATTAGCAATTTCTTAATATGTTGGAGGAAACATATTAAATATAAATGGCTACAAAGTCGCGTTAGTCATATTTTATTTAGAAAAGGAGTTGAAAGCCTGAGGCAAGAGCGCAATTTATTATTTAATAAATTTCTTGTAATGGTGTATCCGCTGAGAAGAAATGAGATTGTAAAGCGTGGCGATATATATTATGCTAATTTAAGCCCAGTAATTGGCTCAGAGCAAGGTGGACTACGACCAGTACTCATTGTACAAAATGATATTGGTAATAAATATAGTCCAACTATTATAGTAGCTGCAATTACTGCCAAATTAGGTAAGACACATATGCCTACACATGTTGATTTGCCTGCAAAATACTGCAACTTAGAACGAGATTCTATGGTATTGTTAGAACAATTACGTACTATTGATAAATCTCGATTGAGTAAGAAAGTTACCACGCTGGATAAAAATTTTATGCAGGAAGTAAACAAGGCATTAATGATTAGTTTAGGGCTAGTTAAGTTCTAAAATAAATTGATTAAAAAAGTAAAACGAATTGTCTATACATAAAAAATTTTATATAATAGTTGATGTATGCGGAGTGCTCCTGATGATTTTAAGGAGCACTTTTGCTATATAACTTAATATCAAATTAAATTGGTGAAAGGTTGATAGAATGAAAAAGATTGTTGCCTTATTGATGATTTTGTGCAGTTTATTTTTATGGGGTTGTGGAAAAGATAATGCTACACAGTCAGCAAATAAAGACGAAGCTTTAAAAATAGAGATGTTAGATATCGGTCAAGGTGATGCAACGCTTATACAGACAAAAGAACAAACTATCATGATTGATACAGGCGATATTGATGAACGTGATAATTTAGTTAAATTATTGAAGGAAAGAAATATTGCAACTATTGATAAATTAATCATAACTCATCCGCATGCAGACCATTTGGGTGGAGCTTATGCAGTATTTAAGAATTTTGAAGTCAAAGAAGTTTATGATAATGGAGACCCTACAACAACACAAACTTATAAGACTTATTTAAAAAATATAAAAGAGAAAAAAATAAAATATCAACAATTATCAGCAAATGATGAATTAGATTTTGGCAGTGGTGTAAAATTCAAAGTTTTTAGCCCTACAAAACAGATGTTAAAATCTGGAGATGATTTAAATAATAATTCTTTAGTTGGTCAATTAAAATACAATGATTTTACAATGATGTTCACAGGAGATGCTGAAAAAGAAGCTGAAGAAAATATGGTGAAAACATATGGTAGTGAGCTCGCTTCATTAGTATTAAAATCTCCTCATCATGGCAGTAGAACATCTTCAAGTGAAGCTTTTCTAAAACAAGTAGATGCTAAAACTGTATTGATTTCTTTAGGTGCTGGTAATGAATATGGACATCCGCATAAACAAACTATGGAACGTTATAAAAAATTGGGTATGAAAGTATATGAAACAGATAAAAATGGTTCTATTACTATAACAAGTGATGGTAGTAAAGATTATAAAATTACTACAGAAAAATAAAATATAAATAAAATCGAGGCAAAGATATGATAAGTGCTGTTATTGATAGATTTGAAGAAGATAAAGTTGTATTATTAGTAGGGGAAGATGAACAAAAAGTTGTTTTCCCTAAGAATTTGTTAGATGAGAATTTAAAGGAGGGAGATTATTTATCTATAGATATTAAATATGATGAAGTAGCTACAAAAAAAGCTGTAGCAGAAATAGAAGATTTATTAAAGTCCTTAAAAAATGATAATAAATAAATTAAAGAGGTAGTAAGAGTGTATAATTTATTAAAAAAGGTAATTTTATGTTCAGTTGTTTTGTTGCTCATGGTCATACCAAATATTTCTTTGGCTAAAAGTAGTGTAAATGTAGAAAAAATTTCTCATAATCTTATGACTTCAGAGCAAGGAGATACGTATCTTCATATAGAAATAAATACTAATAGAGAAGTAAAAAACTTTTCTATTCAGGAAAATCCTAATAATAAATATCAATTGATTTTTAATATAGAAGATGCTCAAATAAGTAATATATCAAGACAAGAAAAATTAGATGGAAATATCGCTAAAAAAGTATTTTTACAAGAAAAAAAGGATACAGTTCAAGGAAAAATATATTTACAAGAAGAAGTAAATAATAATTATAAAATATATAGTTTAGGCAAAAAAGGTATAGCAATCGATATTTTTAATAGTGTAGTAAATACTCCTGTAGCTAGTGATGTAGCTTTGAGTAATGTAAAAAATAAAATAATTACTATTGATCCAGGTCATGGAGGTTCTGATTCTGGAGCTGTAGGACCTAATGGATATACAGAAAAAGAGGGAACTTTTGCTATATCTCAAAAAGTAGCTTCTATTTTAAATCAATCAGGAGCAAAAGTGGTTATGACTAGAGATAGTGATGTCGATGTTTATGGTCCAAATGCTTCTGCAAGAAATGAATTACAAGCACGTGTTGATGTAGGAAATAATGCAAATTCAGATATATTTGTTAGTATTCATTGCAATGCTTTTGTAAATCCTGCTGCAAATGGTACACAGACATTTTATTATGGTTCTAGCTATCAAGGACAAAGATTAGCACAAAGTATTCAAGAAAAAATGATTGAAGCTAATGGCTTGCGTGATAGAGGCATTTCCACTTGTAATTTTTATGTAGTAAAACATTCTTATATGCCAGCTGTACTCATTGAAACAGCTTTTATTACTAATTATGACGAAGAAGCTTTATTAAGTGATGATGAATGGCAAACAACAATGGCAAAAGCTATAGCAGAAGGTATTAACGAATATTTTAGCAATTAATTAATATAATTTGAGAGGCGAAAAAATAATGAGAGTAAAAATAAAATCTATAAAAGGTTTATTAGCAGTTTTAGCAATATCTATTTTAACAATTACTTCTGGTTGTACAGAACAAGGTACGAATTTAGAAAAAAGTTCTTCTAGCTCTGTACAGGAAAATGTAAATAAAGAAGTAAGTTCTTCTAGCACTAGTGCAAGTGATATGGAACAAACAAACGAAAAGAAAGTATCTGGTGTTACAATTTATTTCCCTGATGCTAATGGTGAAAAATTAATTCCAACACAAAGACAGATAAATTTAAATCGTGAAGATAAATATAAAGCTGTTGTACAAGCATTAATAGATGGACCTATTTCTGATAAAGAAGGTATCTATATCATGCCAAAAGATACACAAGTTTTATCGGTTAAAGTAAATAATAATATTGCCACTGTTGATTTTAATAAAGCATTTAAAACAAATTTCACAGGTGGTTCTACTGGGGAATTGATGTTGATTGGCTCTATTGTAAATTCTTTAACAGAATTCAAAGATATAAAAGCAGTTCGCTTTACTGTTGAAGGAAAAGTATTAGAAGCATTAGATAATCATTTAGATTTAACAGTACCTCAAGAACGCATGGGAGATTTGTTATAAAAAATAAAACATAAGAAGGTGTTTTTTTCATGTTAAAAACGTTAGAAAATGATATTTTACGCCTCACTGTAGATACTCATGGTGCTGAAATTCATAGCCTTGTAGCTAAAGATACAGGTATTGAATATATTTGGCAGGCTGACCCTAATTACTGGCAAAGACATGCGCCAATCTTATTTCCTATTGTTGGTAAATTAAAAAATGGTCAATATGAATATGATGGAACTGTTTATCGTATGCCAGGTCATGGTTTTGCTCGTGATAAAGAATTTGAGTTTAGCGGACAAACAGAAAATTCTTTGGAATACACATTGACTTATGATGAAGATACATTGAGAATGTATCCATTTAAGTTTAAATTGACAGTTACCTATACTATTAATTTTGCAGAAGTAAAAGTTTCATGGAAAGTAGAAAATCTTGATACAAAAGAAGATATGTATTTTTCCATTGGTGCTCACCCTGCATTTAATTGTCCAATTGGCGTTGAAGGCTCTTTTGATGAACATGAACTCGAGTTTGAACAGACAGAAGCTAATCCATTGACTTCTTATCATGTAAATTCTGCAGGAGTATTTGATGGCGGAGTAGCTCCAGTAAAACTTGTTTATGGTAAAGTATTGCGCTTAAACCATGATTTATTTATTGAAGATGCTCTAGTATTTAAAAAATTATTTTCTGAAGAAGTGAAATTAACTAATACAGCAAATAATTATTTTGTAAAAGTTAATTTCAAAGGTTTTCCATATCTCGGCATTTGGACAAAACCAGTGAAAGCACCATTTTTATGCATTGAACCATGGTATGGTTTAGCTGATAGCACTCAAAAAACAGATTTTTCCAATAAAAAAGGTATATTGCATTTAGCACCAAGTAAGCAATTTGATGCTTCTTATACTATTACTATTGGATAGTCTATAAATTAAATAAATAAAAAAGGAGCTTGGATAAGAAGATATATGACGCTTTTAGATGAAGTTTTACAGGCAAATCAAGCTTATCTTGAACATACACAAGAAGTGAATACTTGGAGTAAATATCCACAAAAACATCTAGCTATTGTTAGTTGTATGGATACACGTTTGGTTGAATTGTTAGAGCCAGCACTTGGTATTCGTCGCGGTGAAGTCAAAATGATAAAAACGGCAGGCAATACAATAACTAGTAAATTTGATGATGTAATTCGCAGTTTGTTAGTTTGCATTTATCAATTTGATATCAAGGAAATTATGGTTATTGGTCATTATGGTTGTGGTATGGCAACAGCTACTTCAAAAGAATTGATTGATACTATGATAAAACGTGGTATTGATGGAAAAGCTATTGATAAAATAAAAGATGAATTATCCCAATGGATTGATACATTTCACAATCCTAAGGATAATGTGGAAAAAAGCGTAGCAAGTATACATGAAAATCCATTAATTCCTAATGAAATCCCCGTACATGGTTTAATCATTAATCCAGATACAGGAAAAGTTGATGTGGTAGTAAATGGTTATTAAGGATAGATAAATAAAACAGAGTATAGCTTATCGAAAGAAAAGTTATACTCTGTTTTTATTTTGTGATAGTCTTAAATATTTATGATATAATTAATAATAATTTGTGGATATTAATAGCTAATGGAGGTTTTTTTATGAATAATATAATCAAAATATGTATAATTTGTACGTTACTTAGTTTTTTGCCCTCGATATCTACAGCTCAAGTGTCTAGTGAATATATGGGAGATAAAAAACAAACATATAGTTTAGCTTATCCAGTAGTAGATATAGAGGATAAAAAGATTGAAGACAAAATAAATGAAGATATTGAAGCACAGCTTGAAGATTTAAAAGAAAAGATCGAAAAACATGTATATAGCAAAGTTGATATGACTTATTATGAAAAATATGAAGATGATAATATTATTTCTTTGATGTTTTATGTGAATAAGAAAAAGAAATTCTCTAATAGTATGGAATTAGAAGGTTATACTATCACATATGATAAACATACTGGTGAACGTGTACCTATGAGCAGATATCTAAATATCAATTTAGAACAATTGCAAGATGCTTTGAATAACAGCCAAGCTTATGCTGTTGATGGTTTAGATAATGGTGTTAATTTATCAAAAAGAATACCATATGTAAGTCATAATTATTTTATTTGTCATGATGGTTCAATAGGTTTATTGTATCAAGCTGGCGATTTGATGGAAGTGGAAGCTGGTGCTTGCAAGATTGTAGTATCGCCAGAAACTATTGCCAAAGTAAATGAACTAAATAAAGCTAATGAATAAAAATAAAATATAAAGTGGGTGATAGTGTCATGGAAGATTATGGATTATTAGCCATTTTAGTTTTTTTAATATTTTTGTTGACAGTAGGTTTAATAATAACAAAAAAAGTAGAATTTGTACGTGCTTTGCCAGCTTTTGGTATAGTTACAGCGATATTAGCTGGCACTCCCATAACAGGCAGTGAATATAGCATTGCTGATTATGTTATTGTAAAAGGAGCTACGACTTTAGCTGAGCCGATGTTTATTTATATTTTGAGTGTGATGCTAGCAATATTTATTGTAGAATTTAAATTAGATGAGAGTATAAATCATTTATGTTTAAAGTATTTGCAAAATAATTTAAAAGGTATTTTATGGGTAGTAGCTATTTTGACAATAATCGTTTCTAGTATAATAACAAATTTTAGTTCGATAATTTTGATTGCTATTATATTTATGCCTATTTTGTTAAAAATAGGATTTAATAAGCAAGGTTCAGTCGTGCTATTATTATTATCTAGTGCGATAGGTAGTTGTTTAAATCCTGGATATCATATTTTGTACGCTAATTTATTGTCATGGAATATTGATAAAGTAAAAGATTTTTATTATATCATGGCAGTTGTTGGTGTTATAGCTTTAGTTTTTTATATTTTATTGAACAGTAAATATGTTAAAGATATTGAAAGCATAGATTATGAGCAGAAAAATATAAAAGTAAATTGGCAGGGATTATCTACTATTTTCATACCGTTTATAGCTGTTTTTGGTTTTAAATTAAATATTGAAACAGGTTTAATTTTAGCCTTATCTTATGGCTTTTTAGCTATGGGCTCAAAACAGCCATTTATGGATATGTTGGAATTATTGAAGATTAGTATTTATAAATCTACGAGAGTTATTATTTTATTATCAAGTGTGGGAATTTTTATGCATGCTGTGAAGACTCCAGAAGTTGTAGATTTAATGGCACCGTTATTGTTGCATTTAATGCCAAAATCGCCAACGCAATGTCTATTATTTTTCACGATATTATCACCACTTGTTTTATATAAAGGGCCTTTCAACTTGCAAGGTATGGGGGCTGGTCTAAGTGCTGTGATAATATCTTCAACGTCTATGAACCCTATGGTATTAGGTATGGCACTATTATCATTGAATAATTTGAGAAGAATGATGGACCCTTTAGATGTGCAAAATATAGCTTTGATGCAATATGTAGATGTGGATACTAATTTAGTTATCAAGAAAATTTTACCTTATGCTTTGAGTATAAATTATATTATGTTGTTTTATGCCTTAGTAGCTGTTGTATAAAAATAATAAAAAATGCCTTCATAAAGTTTTTAGCTTTAGAAGGCATTTTTATTTTAAGCGTCTTTTAAGAAAGCGCTATATCCTTTTTTAGTTTCATAAACATCGATTTTGCTAGTGATCTCCCATGGGGAGTGCATATTCAATACAGCAACACCGCTATCTATTACTTGCATACCATAAAGAGCCATGATATAAGCGATTGTTCCGCCACCGCCTAAGTCTACACGACCAAGCTCAGAAAATTGAATAGCTACATTATTTTTTTCCATGATGGCACGGATATTGCCGAGATATTCAGCATTAGCATCATTAGAGCCAGATTTTCCACGAGCTCCTGTGAATTTATTAAATGCCATACCATGACCAAGGTAAGCGATATTTTTCATATCAAAAGAACCTTTATACAAAGCATCATATGCAGAAGTTACATCAGAGGATAACATTTTGCAATTAGCAAGACAACGTCTTAATGTTAAATCGCTATATTGACCGAGTAAATTTAAAACTTCAGCTACTGCATTTTCAAAGAAGCGAGATTGCATACCAGTAGCACCTACAGAACCGATTTCTTCTTTATCTACGAGAAGACAACAAGCTGTGCGAGTCATATTTTTTGTTTCAAGCATAGCTACTAAAGAAGTATAAGCGCAAACTCTATCATCTTGACCATAAGAGATGATCATACTACGGTCAAAACCAGCTTCTCTAGCACGACCAGCAGGAACTACTTCAAGTTCAGCAGAGAGGAAATCTTCTTCTTCGATACCGTATTTTTTGCCAACGATTTTTAAAACATTTGCTTTTACAGCATCTTTTTCAGCGCCATTAAGAGGAATAGAGCCAACTAAGATATCGAGGTTTTCACCTTCAATGACTTTAGTAGCATTTTTTTGCATTTGTTCTTGTGCTAAATGAATTAATAAATCTGTTACGCAAAATACAGGATCATTATCATCTTCACCGATATTGATATCAACAACAGCTCCATCTTTTTTGGCTACAACACCATGGATAGCAAGTGGAACAGTAACCCATTGATATTTTTTGATACCACCATAATAATGTGTATCCATATAAGCAAGTCCACCATCTTCATAAAGTGGATTTTGTTTGATATCAAGGCGAGGACTATCAATATGAGCACCTAGAATATTCATGCCATTTTCCATAGGTTCAGAACCGATATTGAATAATACAACAGATTTATTCATACATACGGAATAAACTTTATCACCAGCTTGAAGTGTTTCTTTATTAGTGATGATATCTTTTAAATCTCTATAACCAGCTCTTTGAGCTTGGAAAATAATTTCTTTTACACATTCACGTTCTGTTTTGCATTTACTTAAAAAATGACGATAATTTAAGCAAAGTTTTTCTAATGCTTTTTTTTCAGAAGCGGAATAATTATTCCAAATATCTTTTTTAACATTTTTTAATGCTTTTTTATCTTTTTTTTCTTTAGCCATATATAAACACCTCTTAAATGATAATTATTATATGCATAATAATTTTATTATAGCAAAGATTAAAATAAAATTTAATTATTAATTGAGATTTTTTATAAAGATACAAAAAAAGGCTAGAATTTTCTAGCCTTTATTTTATTTCAGTGATAAATTCCCAGTCTTTGATATCTGTTATGCCAAGACCATTGTTTTCATTTAAAATGATATGATTTTGTTTATAGGATATACCACCAACTATAGGATCTGTGGCAAGTAAATCAGCTGCATCTAAATCTGCTTTAGTGATGATGGATTTACCACCAGCTAAACTAGCAGATGCTGTAATGCCTACTTTGGACTCAAGCATACAACCCATCATACATTCAACGCCACAAATTTTTGCCATATCAGCGATTTTTAAGGCATTGTGGATACCGCCAGCTTTCATGAGTTTGATATTGATTAAATCGCAAGCTCTTTTAGCGAGAAGTTCAAATACTTCATATGTGCCAAAAGCTGATTCATCAGCCATGATAGGAGTATCTACATTATCTGTTACGAATTTTAGACCTACAGTATCATGAGCGATTACAGGTTGTTCAATGAGTTCAATATTTAAATTTTTATCTTCAAATTGGCGAATTAAACGAACAGCTTCTTTAGGTTTCCAACCTTGATTGGCATCTAGGCGAATGTTTATTTCATTGCCTACAGCATTTCTAATGGCAATAATGCGTTTAAAATCCAAAGCTGAGTCATTGCCAACTTTGATTTTTAAATCAGTATAACCATTATTTACAGCTTCAAGAGCATCTTGAGCCATGATTTCAGGTTCGCGTAGGCTAATTGTTAAATCAGATTTTATATCTGTACGGTAGCCACCTAATAATTTATATAATGGCAAATTGCACATTTGAGCGAATAAATCGTAAATAGCGATATCTATAGCAGCTTTAGCAGAAGAATTATGAAGCATTGCTTTATCGATTTGATTGCAAATAGTTTCTAATTCGCAAATATCTAAGCCAATTAATTTAGGTGCAATGATATCATGAATGGCAGAGACTACAGACGCTTGACTATCTCCTGTGATGACAGCAGTTGGCGGAGCATTGCCAAAACCTATATTGCCTGTATCAGTAATTATTTTTATGATGATATCTTCAGCAAAGTCAACACGGCGCAGGGCTGTTATAAAAGGTTTTTTTAAGGGAATTTTGACTTTACCGATTTGAATTTTTATGATTTTCATAATGAATAAGACCTCAAAATATGATTATTTTTCAAATAGCACATCAATAGCAGTCATTGCCATAGCTTTAGCACCGATTAATGCTTGTTTTTTCGCATATTCAGAACCACTGGCATTAGCAAATTCTAAAGTGTGAACAAATAAATTATTGCCAATGCAAATAGTAGGTTGACAAGTTCTAGTAACATGACTGACATTGCCTACATCAGTAGAGCCATCAGCAAAATCATCAGGAAGTAGAGTATATTTTTCGCCAAGTAGAGAGAAATTTTCTTGATAATATTGATTTAATAGTTTATCACTGCGCAAGTTTTTATAAAGTGGCTCATAGTGATACATTTTTAACTGTGTTTGATGTTTTAGCGCTATTTTTTGTGCTAATTTTTTTATTTGTGGAAGCATGACTTTTTCTAAATAATCTGTATCAAGACTGCGAATAGTAGCTCTTAGTGTAGCTTTAGCTGGAATGATGTTAGGAGCTATGCCACCATCTGTGATAATTGTGCCAATGATATTAGGTTTAGTAAAGCTTTGTTTAAGTTTTTTAAATTCTTGATAAAAATCTACAAGAGCATCTAAAGCATTGATACCGTGATATACAGGGTCAGCGACATGTGCTTCTTTGCCTAGAAATGTTATTTCTAAAGGGTGAGTGGCAAAAGAGGTACCACCGATAGTTGTTTTATCATCAGGATGAATGATTAAACATGCTTGTAAATCATCAAAATAACCACTATCAGCAATGTTTAATTTAGCGCCAATAGTTTCTTCAGCAGGACAGCCAAAGATTACTGTTTGAGCAATTTTATCTGTTACAGCATTGAAAGCTAATCCAGCCCCTAGACTCATCAAAGAAATGAGATTATGACCACAGCCATGACCGATATCAGGAAGGGCATCATATTCAGCTAAAAAGCCGATTTTTTTATCTCCATTTCCTTTAGTAGCAATAAAAGCAGTAGAAAATGTGTCTTTGAGAATAGGCGTGAATATAAATTGAAATTCTTCTAAAAGTTTTTTGAGATAATTTACCGCTTTTATTTCTTGCATACTGATTTCAGGATGTTGATGAAGATAATCAGCAAGTTTAGATAAGACGGGTTCGAGTTTATCAATTTCTTGACAGACTAATTGTTTTAAATCTTGTTTGTACATAAATAAAATCTTTCTAAAAATAAAATTAATTGATGAAATTAATAGAATTAACGTAATTTACAGTGAGCTTCACTAATGAAAAAATTAATATTATCGTCAGTAATATTAATAGTAGCATTTACACCTAATGGCAAAAATGCATTTGTGCGTTCATGCCCTGCTGGGAAATTATAAATTGTAGGGACTTTGGCTAAATTAGCATACTGCTGTAAAATTTCTTTAACAGTAAATTCATAAGGTTCTTGTTTATTTGGTTGGCAATGAGAAAAATTGCCGAAGATTAAACCTTTGATGTCTTTTAGTAAACCGTTTTGCCAAAGTTGACGAAGCATACGGTCAATAGCATAAGCATCTTCACCGATATCTTCTAAGAATAAAATACTATTTTCCCCTTTTAATTCATAAGGAGTACCGCAAAGAGAAGTGATAACGCTTAGATTGCCACCGATTAATTTACCAAATGCTCTACCTGGATAAAATGATTCTAAATCGTGTTTTTTAGGTAGTGGAAAAGCACCGAGTGGAACAGACATGCGAAGACCACGACAAAAAGAAGAAATCGTATATTGCGTAGGTTTTCGTGATAAAGTTTTGAGCATAGGTCCATGAATAGTAACAAGTCGGCTATTTTGTCCAATGGCAGTATGAAGAGCTGTAACATCGCTAAAACCTATTAATAATTTTGGGTGTTTGCGGATTAAATCATAATCTAATAAATCAAGAATACGTGTACAACCATAGCCACCACCAAAACATAAGATAGCATCAACTTCATCATCAGCAAAAAATTTATTGAGTTCACTTGCTCGCAATTTATCAGAACCTGCGAGATAACCTTCATTTGTTTTTAAAGTTTTGGAGATTTTTGTTTTATAACCCCATTGATGTAAAAGTTCAATGCCAGGAGTATAATCAAAATCTGCACAAGCAGTAGCTGGCGCTATGATGCCAATACAACTACCAATGCCAAGAATTTTGCCTTTGTGGCGAGTCTTCATCATAAAGGAAGCCTCCTTTATTCATAAATATTATTAATAAATCTAATTATTAGAATAGCATTTGAATAAGTATGAGTCAATTAAATGTTTTGACTTTATTGAAAATATAAAAGAAAAAACCATTATATTTAAATATATAATGGTTTTACTTATAAGATTTATTTTTCGGAGGCTTTTTCAGGGGAATTTTCGATATATGCTTCTTTAAAATCGATAGTGCCTAATATTGACCAGCGATAATTTTTTACATAAGATTGAGCTATATAAGGTTGAGTAGTGTAATAAATCGGTAAGACAACAGCATCGTCCATCAAGATTTTTTCAGCTTCATGCATTGCTTGCATGCGAATTTCTTGATTGTTTGTATTTTGAGCTTTGCGAACTAAATCATTATAGAGTGGATTGTGATATTGACCATCGTTATTTTCATCAAGATATACGTCCATAAAAGTCATAGGGTCAGCATAATCTCCAATCCATGAAGCACGAGCTACTTGGAAATTTCCTGTATTTCTAGCGTCTAAATACACTTTTGATTCTTGATTTAAAAGTTCTACATTGACGTTTAAATTTTCTTTCCACATAGCTTGGATTACTTCAGCTACAGCTTTATGCATTTCATTTGTATTATATAAAATAGTTATAGGAGGAAGACTTTCGCCATTTGGATATCCGGCTTCACTGAGTAATTCTCTTGCTTTTTGGGGATTGTATTCTACGAGATTGCCACCTTCACGGCGAAAATCTTGTTTAGTTACAGGATTAGTAAGCCCAGGAGGAACCCAAGCATAAGCTGGTTCTTTGCCACCTTTAATTACATTATTGACAAGTTTTTCTCTATCCACAGCCATAGAAAAAGCTTTACGCACTAGAGGATTATCAAATGGAGCTTTTTGTGTATTGAAACTATAATAATAAGAGCCTAAATAAGGGCTCATCTTGAATAAGCTTTCTTTAGTCAAGCGTTCTTGTTCAGAGATTGGCGGTTCTACAGTGATATTAGCTTGACCACTTTCTACCATAGAAACGCGAGTGGATTGAGATTCACTGATAGGCCATTGCATATTTTCAAGTTTAACTTTATCCTTATCCCAATATTTATCATTTTTGACAAATTGTAATTGATTAGAATGTATCCAATGAGTTAAAACGAAAGGGCCATTAGAAACAATTTTATCATTAGCTGCCCAGATTTCAGGGTCTTTTTCAACAACATGACGTGGTACAGGATAATAAGCATGAAAGGCAGTTAAATTTAAAAAATATGTGATAGGTGCTTTTAATTTTACATATAGAGTTTTATCATCTAAAGCTTTTACCCCTACTTGGTCAGCAGATACTTCTTGTTTGAAAAAGGCTTCACCATTATTTAATGGATACATCATATAAGCATTTTCAGAAGCTGTTTGAGGGTCAAGTACACGTTTCCATGCATATTCAAAATCATGAGCAGTAAGAGGTGTACCATCATTCCAGAGAAGATTATCACGCAAATGGAATGTGTATTCTGTGCCGTCTGGAGAAATATCCCAACTTTTAGCTGCTGCTGGTTGAGGTTGTTCATGTTCATCTAAACGAGTCAAACCTTCAAATAAAGCAAGTTCTACATTTGATTCAGCGAGAGCTGTACTTTTAGCAGGGTCTAAAGTAGATGGTTCGCTTTCTAAAGCATAGCGAACAGTATCATCAGTCATAGCTTCATCACTACAACCACTGATGAGGAAACTATATACTATGAATATGGAAATTAAAATTAATTTAGGTGAAATAATTTTAAACATATAATCAGTCCTTTAATGATTAAATAATCAAATTTATTTTTGTGCTAGATAATTATAAATATATTGCCCTAATTTTCCTATTTCACGACCACCGATAGCATTTGATTTTAAATTAGAAGCAAAAATAATAATACTATAAGTGCCAAAATCTGCTTCTAAAATACCACCATCATGTTCGACAAAATCAAGCATACCTGTTTTATGATGGAATATGATATCTTCATCCCAATAATAAGGAATGCGGTCTCTAAATTGTTGGCGAGCTAAGATTTGCCATGCGATATTAAACCTTGCTAAATGACGATTATCATAGATATGACAAAGTAATTTATGGTAATCATTTACAGTTAAATAATTTTCTCTACCTTGCTTACTTGCTTCAAAATCCATCATATAACGTTGAATTTTTGTCTGTTTTAAATTTAATTTATCAGCATAAGCTTGAATATTATACATACCTAATTTTTTTATGAGAATATTTGTGGCTAAATTATCACTAAGGACAATCATTAGACTAGCAAGAGCTTTGATACTGACTTTTGTATCGCTATCCATTTCTTGTAATGCGCCACCACCTTCAACATATGGTACATAATCAATAGAGATTTTTTCATTAAAATCTAAATCACTAGCGCATAATGTAGCTAAAATAAGAACTTTAATCATACTAGCTGATTTATGAAGGTGATTTCCATTTAAGCAAATTGTTTCTTGGGAATTTTTCAGATTGCAGATTAAATAAGACCAATCTCCATCTAATTTTTGTACATAATCATTTAGATAATTTTGTAATTTATTCATGATAACACATCTTTTCTGTATAATAATTAAATTATTATCTATTATATCATACTGTACACAAGAGCCAAAATACGTGATAAATACCTGCTATAATGGAGTTTGGAAATACTGTATACAGTATTTAATTGTAAATTTGTAAAAAATATCTATGCAAGATAAAAATGACGTGCTATAATGATTTACGTTAAATACAGAAAAGGTATATAAGTAAAATTTATATACCTATTTTATTTTTTTATGATTTGTGAATAAAGATATTTCTATCAAGGAGTTGTGGTTTAATCATGAGTTTAAAAAATGCATATTTACAGAAAGTTTACGACAAAGTAGTAGCTAAAAATCCAAACGAAGCAGAATTCCAACAAGCAGTTTATGAAGTTTTAGAATCTATTACACCTGCAATTGAAAAAAATCCTGCTTATGAAAAAGCTAATATTATTGAACGCATGGTTGAGCCTGAACGTATGATTACTTTCCGTGTAACATGGGTTGATGATAATGGTAACGTACAAGTAAATCGTGGCTATAGAGTACAATTTAACTCTGCTATTGGACCATACAAAGGTGGTCTTCGTTTACATCCTTCCGTATGCGCTTCTGTAATTAAATTCTTAGGTTTTGAACAAGTATTGAAAAATTCTTTGACTACTCTTCCTATGGGTGGCGGTAAAGGCGGTAGTGATTTCGATCCAAAAGGTAAATCTGATATGGAAATCATGCGTTTCTGCCAAAGCTTCATGACTGAACTTGCAAAACATATCGGTGCAGATACTGACGTTCCTGCTGGTGATATCGGTGTTGGTGCTCGTGAAGTTGGTTACTTATTTGGTCAATACAAACGTCTTCGCAACGAATTCACTGGTGTATTAACTGGTAAAGGTTTATCCTTCGGTGGTTCTTTAGTAAGAACTGAAGCAACTGGTTATGGTTTATGCTATTTCGTTGAAGAAATGTTAAAAGATAGTAATACATCTTTTGCTGGTAAAGAAGTTGTAGTATCTGGTTCTGGTAACGTTGCTATTTATGCTGCTGAAAAAGCTATGGAATTAGGTGCAAAAGTTATTGCTATGAGCGATTCCAATGGTTATGTAGTAGATAACGATGGTATCAAACTTGATGTTGTAAAACAGATTAAAGAAGTTGAACGTAAACGTATTAAAGAATACGCTGAACGTGTTGAAGGTGCACAATATCATGAAGGTTGCAAAGGTATTTGGACTGTTAAATGCGATATTGCACTTCCTTGTGCAACTCAAAATGAAATTGATCTTGAATCCGCAAAAGCTCTTGTAGCTAACGGCTGTAAAGTTGTTGGTGAAGGTGCAAATATGCCTTCCACTATTGATGCAATCAACTATTTCTTAGATAATAAAGTTCTCTTTGCTCCTGCAAAAGCTGCAAATGCTGGTGGTGTTGCTACTTCCGGTCTTGAAATGAGCCAGAACAGCGAACGTTTAAGCTGGACATTTGAAGAAGTAGATGCAAAATTACATTCAATCATGGTAAATATCTACAAAAATGCAGCAACAACTGCAAAAGAATATGGCTTTGAAGGTAACCTCGTAGTAGGTGCAAACATTGCTGGTTTCTTAAAAGTAGCAGATGCTATGCTTGCTCAGGGCTATGCTTATTAATAAGTAATTTAAAATATAGATTAAAGCAATTAAAAGTGCAGAAATTTATTTTCTGCACTTTTTTTATTTTATAAAGATGTTGTTAATCAATAAAAGTCTATAAATATCAAAAATAAATTCTTATTTAATAATTATTATTAATATGATATAATTAATAGTATAAAACTAGGATTTATAAATGATTTTAAATTTGATAATAATATAAATAAGGAGGATATATTTTGTCTGATTTTATAACAGTAAAAGGAGCGAGAGCTCATAATTTAAAAAATATAGATGTAAAAATTCCTCGTGATAAATTAGTAGTAGTAACAGGATTGAGTGGCAGTGGAAAATCTTCATTAGCTTTTGATACGATATATGCCGAAGGTCAACGTCGTTATGTAGAATCTTTATCGGCATATGCTAGACAATTTTTGGGGCAGATGGATAAACCAGATGTTGATTATATAGAAGGATTATCACCTGCTATATCTATTGACCAAAAGACGACAAGTCATAATCCTCGTTCTACAGTGGGAACAGTTACCGAGATTTATGATTATTTGCGTTTATTATTCGCTAGAGTGGGAAAACCTCATTGTCCAAAATGTGGCAAACCTATCACTCAGCAGACAGTAGACCAAATGGTAGATAATATCATGAGTTTGCCAGAACGCAGTAAATTATTGATCATGGCACAAATCATTCGTGGAAAAAAAGGCGAACATAAAAAAGTATTGGAACAAATTCGCAAAGAAGGTTATGTGCGTGTACGTATTGATGGCGAAGTTATAGATATTAATGAAGAAATTAATCTAGAAAAAAATAAAAAACATACGATTGAAGTTGTAATCGACCGCTTGATTGTGCGTGAAGGCATTGAACAACGTTTAGCAGATTCACTTGAAACTGCTTTAGATATAGGTGAAGGAATTGTCTATGTACAAGTAGTTGATGGTGAATTATTGATGTTTAGTCAAAATTTTGCTTGTATAGATTGTGGTATCAGTCTGCCAGAGATTGCTCCGCGTATGTTTTCATTTAATAGTCCATATGGAGCTTGCCCTGAATGTAGTGGACTTGGCAGTCATCAACAATTTGATATTGATTTAGTAATGCCTAATAAAAATTTAAGTCCAGCAGAAGGTTTATTTGCACCATTATCTAAAAATCCAGCTTCTTATGCTATGGTACAGATTGAAGCTGTATTAAAAAAATATGGTTATACTTTAAATACTCCATGGAATGAAATTGATAAAAATATTCAAGAGTATTTGATAAATGGTTCAGGTGAAGAAAGATTTAATTATTCATATGTGAATATGTATGATGAATATAAAGAATATTTTTCACCATTTGAAGGTGTAATGCCTATGCTTGAGCGTCGTTATAAAGAGACTAATTCAGATATAATGAGAGAATCATATGAAGCATATATGAGCACTACACCATGCCCAAAATGTAAAGGGGCAAGGTTAAAACCAGAAGTATTGTCCATCACTATTGGCGATAAAAATATAAAACAAGTAACAGATATGACTATCGCTGAAGCTAGTGAATTTTTTAAAAATCTTAAATTCACTGAGCGTGAAGAAATCATTGCTAAACAGATTATGAAAGAACTTCATGCTAGATTGGGCTTTTTACTAGATGTAGGGTTAGAATATTTGACATTATCTAGAGCAGCAGGCACTTTATCTGGTGGGGAAGCTCAGCGTATTCGCTTAGCTACACAGATTGGTTCAGGTTTAGTCGGTGTATTATATATTTTAGATGAACCTAGTATAGGACTTCATCAAAGAGATAATAATAGATTGTTAGCTACATTAAAACATCTTCGCGATTTAGGAAATACATTGATTGTGGTAGAACATGATGAAGATACTATGTATGCAGCAGATTGTATTATTGACATAGGGCCAAAAGCAGGAGCTGGTGGCGGTGAAGTAGTAGCTCAAGGAACTGTTGAAGAAATCAAGCAAAATTTAAATTCAATAACAGGGCAATATTTAAGTCGTAGAAAATATATACCAGTACCAAAAGATAGAAGAAAAGGCAATGGCAATTTTATTGAAGTTGTTGGTGCTAAAGAAAATAATTTAAAAAATATAAATGTAAAATTTCCATTAGGTGTATTTACTGTAGTAACAGGAGTTTCTGGTTCTGGAAAATCTACTTTGGTAAATGAAATATTGTATAAAGGTTTAGCAAGTAAATTATATACAATAAAAGGAAAACCAGGTAAACATAAAGAGATAAAAGGCATTGAAAATATAGATAAAATCATAAATATTGACCAATCGCCAATAGGAAGAACACCTCGCTCTAATCCTGCGACATATACAGGTGTATTTGATAGTATTCGTGAATTATTTAGCCAGACTAATGAAGCGAAGATAAGAGGATATAAGCCTGGTCGTTTTAGTTTTAACGTTAAAGGTGGACGTTGTGAAGCTTGTCATGGTGATGGTATTATAAAAATTGAAATGCACTTTTTACCAGATGTATATGTTCCATGTGAAGTTTGTAAGGGAGCGAGATATAATCGTGAAACTTTAGAAGTAAAATATAAAGGAAAAACAATATCTGATGTACTCAATATGACAGTTGATGAAGGCTGTGTATTTTTTGAAAATATACCTAAAATCTATCGCTACATGAAAGTATTACAAGATGTAGGACTTGGTTATATTCAATTGGGACAGCCAGCGACAACATTATCTGGCGGTGAAGCACAGCGTGTAAAATTAGCTTCTGAATTAGCTAGAAGAAGTACAGGTAAGACTTTGTATATTTTAGATGAACCGACAACAGGACTGCATACAGCAGATATTCATCAACTTTTAGATGTATTACAGCGATTAGTTGATGGTGGAGATACTGTAGTTGTTATTGAACATAATCTTGATGTGATTAAGACAGCAGATTATTTAATTGATTTAGGTCCTGAAGGTGGCAATCGCGGTGGTACTATTGTAGCTAAAGGAACACCAGAAGATATAACGAAAGTAAAAGCTTCATACACAGGGCAATTTTTAAAACCTTTACTAGAAGAAGGAAAAAGATTAAATAAACGAGATGCATAAAAATAAAGACCTTAAGCCAAATGACTTAAGGTCTTTATTTTTTAGTATAAAAGGGGTTAAAAAGCACTATATAAAGTATATAGTGAGGAGAATAAAAGCATTACAAATATAATGCGATTAAACATTTTTTGAGAAAGATAAGGGAATAATTTATTACCAATCCATAAACCAATGAAACAAAATGGTAATAAATAAATTGATTGTTCTATTGCGAAAGTAAAGTCAGTATTTCCCATTAAAAAGATAATAATTGCACTTATATTAGTAATAGCAAAATAAGCGATACAAGTAGCACGCATGGAAACTTTATCACGATCAGTATTTGCTAAATATAAGATTAAAGGAGGGCCACCCATACTAGTGGCAGTCGTCAAGATACCGGATAACACACCGGTAATACCTGTTTTCAATGTAGTTTCTGTAATCTTTTTATGATTTAATTGCATGATTATCAAGAAAAATAAGATAATTAAACTTACAAAAATTTTTAATATATTATTAGGAGCAATCTGAAAGATTAATAAACCGAGAGGTTGTCCAAGTAAAGAACCTATAAATAAAATCAAAAGAAAACGATAATCTACATTTTTTCGCAGTGCAATAGCAAAAAATATATTGATTACTACACAAATAACTTGAAGAATTAGTACTACTTGTTTAGGATCGTAAACCATTAAAAATAATGGAGTAGAAACAATTGATAGTCCAAATCCTGTCAAAGATTGAATTAGTGTAGAGCCAAAACCGATAAATATAGCTAATATAAGATTTAGATTTATATCGGACATAATATACACCTCATTAAATATTTAATTATATCTTACAAAATATATTTTATAAGATTAAAATATAAAAGTCAAATATTATTTTCTGAATATATCTTGAAAAATATATTTGACAAAATTTATTTTATAAGATAATATATAACTTGTAAAAAATAATATTGAGGTGATAAAAATGATGACAGTTTTAGAAAATCATGAATTGATTGCCAAGATATCTAGTCATGGTGCGGAAGCACATAGTTTGTATGATAAAACAACTAAGACAGAATATATTTGGCAAGGCGATAAGACATATTGGTCATGGCATGCACCGATTTGTTTTCCAATTACAGGTAGGGTACATAATGATGAGTATATTTTTGAAAATAAAAAATATGCATTAACAGTTCATGGTTTTGCTAGAGATTATGAATTTTCATTGTTAAAAAAGACTGAAAATAGTGTTATTTATGAATTAATTTATAATGATGAAAGCTTAAAAGTATATCCATTTAAATTCTCTTTACAATTAGAATATGTATTATCAGAAAATGGATTACAGGTGAATTACACAGTAAAAAATCTAGAAGATGTAAATAAAGATATATTTTTTGCTCTAGGTTTACATACTGCTTATAATTGCCCATTAGAGAAAACAGATGATTTTGAAGATTATGAATTAATTTTCGAACAAAAAGAAACTGCTAAAAGACATTTTCTGAGTAACGGAATTATTAATAATGAAACAGCAGATTTATTAAATGATGAAGATACTTTAGCTATAAGCAAAAAATTATTTGAAAAAGATTTAATTTTGTTAAAGCAAATTAAATCAAAATATGTTACTTTGAAGAGTAAAAAATCTGGTAAGTTCGTAAGAGTATATTTTAATAATTTCAATAATGTAGGATTTTGGACAAAACCACAGGGGGCACCATTTGTTTGCATTGAGCCTTGGAATGGTTTACCAGATGTAAAAGATAAATATGTAGATTTTTCAGAAAAAGAAGAAATTTGTAAATTAAAATCAAATGAAGAATTTAACTGTAGTTACAAAATAGAAATTAAGTGATTTCTATTAAGATAAGTAAACATTTAATAACTAAGGGGGAGTAGTTATAATGAGTAGTTTAGAACAGACTGTTTCAACTACAAAATTAAAGTTGAAGGAAAAGATTGCTTATGGATTAGGAGATGTTGGTAATAACTTTTTATTCGATTTAGGACAGATATATTTATTAAAGTTCTATACAGATATATTAGGTTTGCCAGCTATTTGGGCAGGTTCTATTTTCTTAGTAAGTAAAGTTTTTGATGCTTTTGCCGATATATCTGTGGGTACAGTAGTAGACTCAGGTAAATTTAGCAGTAAAAAGTTAGGTAAATTTAGACCATTTATGATTTATGGACTTATACCATTGGGATTAATGACCGTAGTTTGTTTTACCAATCCAGATTTTAGTGTTACTGGGAAATTGATATTTGCGTATGCATCATATATGTTATTTGGTTTAACATATAGTATCGTAAATATTCCATTTGGTTCTATTGCTTCTGTAATGACACAAGATCCATTAGAACGTTCACAATTAGCAGCTTTCCGTCAAGCTGGTAGTAATACAGGTTTGTTGATTACAACAGTTGCATTTATGCCAATTGTGTTGTTATTTGATAGTGAAGAAACAGGTTATTTCGTAGCCGCTTGTGTTTTTGCTATAATGGGTGTTTTAGTTACATTATATTGTGCTTTAAATATTAAAGAACATGTAAAAGTAGATAGAAAAGTTCATGAACGTGTTCATTTAGGAACTGCATTTAAATCTATTTTGAAAAATTCTCCATTATTAATTTTATGTTTAGTAAACTTATTCACATTCTCAGCTTTCAACGTAAAATTGGCTGTACAGGTATATTATTGTCAATACATTTTAAATGATATGACAATCATTCCTTATATGGGCTTCTTCAGTATTGGTTGTGTATTTATCGGTGTTGCTTTAGTAACTCATATGGTAAAATGGCTTGGTGGTAGAAAACAAACATATATGTTTGGTTGTGCTGTATGGGCTGTTGGTGATATTATCAACTATTTATTTGTAACAGATCCAACAATGTTTATCGTATTCTCTTGTGTTGCTTTCTTTGGTAGTTCTTTTGTAAATAGCTTAAACTGGGCTTTAGTAGCAGATGCTGTTGAATATGGTGAATATAAAACAGGTGTAAGAGCTGAAGGTATTGTATATTCCTTCTTTACTTTCTTTAGAAAATGCTCTCAGGCAGTAGCTGGCTTTGTACCAGGTTTAGTATTAACAATGGTAGGTTATGTGCCAAATGCTGTTCAATCTTTAGAAGCATTAGAAGGTATTAGAGGCTTGATGTTTATCTATCCAGGTGTACTTGCTATTGCAACTATTATTGTAATGGGCTTCTTCTACAAATTAAGTGATCAAAGATTTAGAGAATTATTATTTGAATTACAAAAAAGAAAAAGCCAACAAGCTAAGCAATAAACTATAGAAAAATAGAAAAAATATCTCCTTACATTGAAAATATACATTAAAAATATGTTAAAATAGAAAAAGTATTAATTAAGAGTATTATTGTGAGGAGAAAAAGAAATGGCTTTTAGTAAATCAGCGCCTATTCAATTACATTATCAATTAGCAAATGAATTAAGAAATTATATACAAAGCGGTTCTTGGAATATTGGAGATTTATTTCCTACTGATAGGGAAATTATGGAAAAATACAAAGTCAGTGCAACAACTGTTCGTAGAGCAGTAAAACAGTTAGTTGAAGAAGGCTGGATCGAAAGACAACCAGGTAAAGGAACTTTTATCAAAAAAGAACCAATAAAAGAAGAATTAGGTAAATTGACAGGCTTTTTCGAAGAAATGACAAATAAGGGATTTGTGCCTAAAGCTGAAGTTTTAGATATCATAGAAGTTGATGTAGATGAAGCTTTGTTGAAAAAATTTCCTGAAGTAAAATTATTAAATGAAGAAAAAGTTATGTTAATAAAGAAATTGCATAAAATAAATGATAAAAAATTGATTTATGTTAATAGTTTTTGGAAATTAGAATATGGTAAAGAATTAGCTAAATATGATTTATCTAATACAGGTGTATATGAAATTGCTGATAGATTTTTAAATGTACAATTGACTAAAGCGGAAGAAACAATTTCAGCGAAAGCTGCATCTAAAGAAGAGGCAACTCTTTTGGATATAAAAAAAGGAGAGCCTGTATTGTTGATGGAACGATTAAGCTATCAAGACAATGTTCCTATAGAATATGCATATAATGTTTATAGAGCAGATAGATATCGTTATAATATAACTTTGCATAAAAATCAGATAAATAAAGAAATAGTAATTGGTTAATCAAATGGTATAGGTCTTCTAAAAAAAGGGAGACCTATACCCTAAAATATATCTTGAAAAATATATTTCAATGAGTATAATAATAGATAAGGATAATTTTAATTTTGTTGAAAATGATTTAAATATGATAAGGTGGTAATAATATGGCTTTAGTTACATTAAAAGAACTTTTAGGAAATATAAAAGATAAAGGTGCTGTAGGTGCATTTAGTACATATGATTTATTTACAGCTCAAGGAATTATAGCGGGAGCGGAAAAAGTTAACATGCCAGTTATTTTAATGATTGGTAGCGGTCCATTAAGTAAACCAGGTAATTTCGAAGTAGGAAGATTGATGGTTAAATTAGCTCAGGAAGCAAAAGTTCCAGCTGCTGTATTCTTAGACCATTCAAAATCTTTTGAATTATGTATGAAAGCTATTCAATTAGGTTTTAGTTCTGTAATGATTGATGGTTCTCATTTACCATTTGAAGAAAATGTAGCACTTACTAAAAAAGTAGTAGAAGCTGCTCATGCAGTAGGCGTATCTGTAGAAGCTGAATTGGGAGCTTTAGCAGGTATTGAAGATGGTGAATCAGTAGCTAATGCAAAAGTTACAGATCCAAAAGATGCAGCTAAATTTGTAGAATTAACAAATGTAGATGCAATGGCATTATCCATTGGAAATGCTCATGGATTATATAAAGGTGTTCCAAATTTACATTATGATGTTTTAGAAGAAACTGCAAAATTAATTGATACTCCACTTGTATTACATGGTGGTACTGGTTTAAGTAAAGAACAATTTGCAAAATGTATTGATTTAGGCGTAAAGAAAGTAAATATTGGTACAGAAATTAAACGTTCCTTCATGGATACTTTCACTAACTTACATTTACAAGATAAAGAAGCATATGATTTTGTAAATATTCCACAAAAAGCAAAAGAAGCAGTAGCAAATACAGTAGAACAAAATTTAAGATTTTTTGCTGAAGGCTGGAAATCTGAATTGAAATAAGATGAGGTAGATTTGAGATGACAGTTAGTATGACAACAAATAAAAAAGTAAATAAGATAGCTGTTGTACAAACTGGAGGTTGTAGTGCAGTTATAAATTCCACTTTAGCTGGTATTGTTGAAAATGCTAAAGCAAGTGGTTTAACAATATATGGATTATTAAATGGTTTTGAGGGTTTATTAAATAATAAAATTATAGATTTATCAGTTTTGACAAAAGAACAGATTGATAAATTAAGAAATACTCCAGCTATGTTTTTAGGTTCAAGTCGAATGTTTTTGACTAAAGAAATTTTTAAAGCAATTCCTCAAAAATTAAATGAATTAGGAATAGATGCTTTGATAATGATTGGTGGAAATGGAACTATGTATGCAGCGAAAGTAATTCATCAATCAGCAGTAGAGCAAAATATAGATTTAGTAGTAGTTGGTTCACCAAAAACAGTAGATAATGATATGTTTGGTATTGAATATAGCCCAGGTTTTGGTAGTGCTGCTAAATATATTGCGCAATTAGTTAGAGATATAAGCGTTGACCTTGAATCTATGAAGACATTTGAACAAGTTCGCATTATTGAAGTTATGGGACGTTCTGTTGGGTGGTTAGCAGCTGCTAGTATGCTTGCTAAAAGAAGTGAAAAAGGTGCACCACATTTAATTTATTTACCAGAACATGATTTTAATGAAGCTGAATTTGTAGAAGATGTAAAAAAAGTATATGAAGAAAACGGTTTTGTAGTAGCTGTCATTGGTGAAGGTATTCATGATAGCGAAGGAAATCCAGTCGGTTCAAATCCATTTGCTGATGTAAAACAGGCAAGCAAAATTTACGGTGGAGCTTCCACTTATTTAGCATCACTTATCAGTGAAAAATTAAATTTAAAGGCACGTGCTCAAGATTTAACTATGGCACAGAGATGTTTTGGTGCACTACGTTCAGATATTGATGAGCAAAAAGCTTATAAAATAGGATTTGTAACTATTGAAGCATTAAAAGATAATCATGATAATGAAATGATTTGTTTAGCAGATAATAATGAAGATTATTATACTATTGCTTTAGAAGATGTTGGTGGCAAAGAAAAGAAAGTGCCTGATGATTTTTATGATGCTAAAAATAAACAAATGACAAAAGATTTTAAAGAATGGATTATGCCAATTATTGGCAATTTTGATGATAAGTATTTATCTTTAAGCGATATGAAATAAAAAAAAGGACGTGTATATATTATGGCAATTAAGGCGGTATTTGTTCCATTAGCGAGAACTACTTTTTATATGCCTAGTGCAGAAGAAAGTTTTAAAAACTCTGTAAATGTTTTAAAAAATATTTTTGAAGATATAAAAGTACCAGAAGCTTTAATAACTGATCCAGCTGATTTAACAGCTTATTTAGATGAAGTAGATAAAGCAGATTTAATTATTTATCAATGTACAACATTTATCGGCTCTGAGTTTATGTATGAATTAATGCGTAAATTTAAATGCCCTGTGATTATTTGGGCAATCAGAGAACCATCTATTGATGGAACAAGATTAAAATTAAATTCTTTAACAGGAGCATTTTCTGCTGGTAATAGTGTGTATACACAAGATAGAGATTTTGATTTTGTCTTTGGTAATCCAGATGAACAATCTGTAATCGATGAATTTACAAAATACAATAAAGCTATAACTTTAATCAATGATTTAAAAGAATTAGTTATTGGTGTAGTTGGTAATCAGCCAGCAGGTTTTGGCTTTGGTGCTATTAATGAAACTGATTTAGTAGGTGCATTAGGTAGCAGAGTTGCTCGTGTAGAAGCAGCAAGCATCATGGAAAAAGCTAAATCTTATACAAGCGAAGAACTTGCAAAAGATTTAGAAGAATTAAATAGCCGTACAATAAACGTAAATATTCCACAGGAAAATATGGAAAAATATGCAAGACTTAGAAAAGCTTTCCAAGCTTTTGTTGATGAAAACAAAATAGGCGCATTAGCTTCTCGTTGTTGGCCTGATTTCTTCACTGGTTTTGGAGCTCCTGTTTGTGCAGTATTGTCCATGTTAAATGACAATAATATTCCATCATCTTGTGAAACTGATATTGGCGGTGCTATCAGTATGTTTATCGGCAGTAAATTAACTAATACTGCAACATATTTTGGTGATCCAGTAGCTATTGATGAAGCTTGTGATAGTATTGTTTATTGGCATTGCGGAGCAGGCGCAAGTTCTTTAGCAAATGCGTCTTGTGGTGCTAAATTAGGTGTACATCCTAATAGAAAAATTGGCCCAGTAATGGATTTTGGTTTAAAAGCAGGTAAAGTTACTGTTTTAAGATTGGGTAAAGATAAAGATGGTTATAGAATGTTCATTTATAAAGGTGAAGCTTTAGATGAACCACAAAAATTCTATGGTACATCTGTAACAGTAAGACCTGAAAATGGCAATGCAGCAGCATATGTTAAAAACTTCGTTAAAGATGGTTGGGAACCACATTTTGTTATTGCTTATGGCGATATCGTAGATGAAGTAAAAATTATGTGTAATCTTTTGAAAATAAGAGTTTTTGAATATTAATTTTGAACATTATAAGAATAGGGGTAAATAAAATGAAAATCGGATATATTGGATTAGGCTTAATGGGTGGCCCTTTAGCTAGAAATTTAATTAGAGCTGGTAAAGAAGTAAAAGTTTTTGATTTAAATGGAGAAAGTATCAAAAGAACTTTAGCAGTAGGTACAACAGGTGTGGGTGTAAAATCTGCAGATGAATTAGCTGATTGTGATGTAGTATTTACAAGCTTGCCATTGCCTGTGCATATTAAATCTACTATGATTGGTGAAAATGGTTTATTAAATAAAATGAAAGAAGGCAGTGTTTATATTGATGTAAGCACTATTGATCCACAAACAGCTCAAGAATTAGAAGACTTTGCAGCAGCAAGAGGCATTGGCTTTATGGGTTGTCCACTTGGTAAAGGTCCTGCTCAAGCAGAAAAAGCAGAACAGCCTATTTTTGCTGGTGGTAAAAAAGAAACTTTTGAAAAAGTAAAAGAAATTTTGGAAATCGTTGGTAGCCCTGTATATTATATGGGTGGAGCAACTCAAGCATATGCTTTTAAATTAATTAGTAATATGGTTGGTATGACAAATTTAGCTGTATTATCCGAAGGTATGCGTCTTTGTGAAAAAGCTGGTATTGAAGGTAATTTATTCCAAAAATTATTGGCAGAAACTGGAGCGGATTCAGCTCAGCTTCATATGAGAGGACCTTTAATGCTTGCTAATGATTATGCAAATCGTTTTGGTGTTAAACTTGCATTAAAAGATGTTCGTTTAGGTTGTGAAATGGGCGATGCATGGGGATATAGTGCAGAATTTACAAAATTGGCAAAATCTTATTTTGAAAAAGCTGATAATGAAGGCTATGGTATGGAAGATTGCGTAGCTGTATATAAAGTAATTAAATAATTGTTCGATTAGTTTTACGATAAAGAGGTAATTATAATGAGAAAAGCGTTTATTTGTCCAACAAAATATGTTCAAGGTGAAGATGAACTTTTAAATTTAGGTTATTTTGTATCTACTTATGGAAAAACAGCATTATTAATTGCTCATCCAGATGATATTGCACGTGTTCAAGATAAATTAGATAAAACAGCAGAAAAATTCGGTGTGAAATTTGTAACAAGCTCTTTTAGTGGTCAATGCTCTAGACAAGAAGTAGCTCGTTTACAGGAAGTAGCTAAAGAAAATAAATGCGATTGCACTATTGGTCTTGGTGGCGGTAAAGCTATCGATACAGCAAAATGTGTAGCTCAAGGTGATGCTTTGATTATCGTACCTACAATTGTAGCAACTGATGCTCCAACTAGTCATTCTGCTGTATTATATACTCCAGATGGAGCTTTTGATGATTATGCATATTTCAAACAAAGCCCAAGTGTTATTTTGATTGATACAACAGTTATTGCAAATGCACCAGTACGTTTCCTAGTATCTGGTATGGGTGATGCTTTATCCACATATTTTGAAGCACGTGCTACTACAAGAGCTTTTGCTAATGTAAATGCAGGTCTTCCTTGTGGTTATCGTGAAGGTCTTTGCGGCCCTGCAAAATCAACAAATGCAGCATTTATCTTTGCTAAAACTTGCTATGAAATGTTGTTAGAAAATGGTGTAAAAGCAAAACAAGCTTGCGAATGTAAAAAAGTAACTCAAGCTTTAGAAAATATTATTGAAACAAATGTTTTATTATCTGGTATTGGTTTTGAAAGTGGCGGACTTGCAGCTGCTCATGCTATTCATGATGGTTTAACTATTCTTGAAGGTAGCCATAAATATATGCATGGTGAAAAAGTTGCATTTGGTACAATTATTCAGTTAGTATTAGAAAATGCACCAACAGAAGAATTACATGAAGTACTTGATTTCTGCTTAGCAGTAGGTCTTCCTGTATGTTTAGAAGATATTGGTGTGGATACTATTACTGATGAAGAATTAATGCAAGTTGCAGAAAAATCTTGTATTCCAGAAGAATCCGTACATTCTATGCCATTCCCTATCACTGTAGATGATGTTGCAGCAGCTATTATCACAGCTGATAAAATTGGTAAAGAATATAAAATGAAAAAAATGTCTAAATAATATTTAGAAATAAGGGTGCGAACATGAAAAAAATAATTAATACACCAGAAACAATTGTTAGAGAAATGTGTAAAGGGTTTGTTTTAGCAAACCCTACACTAGAATTTGTAGAAAAATATAAAATCGTAAAGAAAAAAAATATAGATAAAAATAAAGTAAGCTTAATCAGCGGTGGCGGTAGCGGTCATGAGCCAGCTCATGCAGGTTTTGTCGGTAAAGGCATGTTAGATGCGGCTGTATGTGGTGATGTATTTGCTTCTCCATCACAAGTACAGGTATATCAAGCAATTAAAGCTACAGCAAGTGATAAAGGCACATTACTTATCATTAAAAATTATAGCGGTGATATGATGAACTTCCAAAGTGCTGCTTATTTAGCAGAAATGGATAATATCACTGTAGATTATGTAAAAGTTGAAGATGACATTGCAGTACAAGATAGCTTATATACAGTTGGTCGTCGTGGTGTTGCAGGTACTGTTTTCGTGCATAAAATTGCAGGTGCAGCAGCTCAAAAAGGTTTAGAATTAGCAGAAGTAAAAAGAATTGCACAAAAAGCTGCTGATAATGTTAGAAGCTTAGGTTTTGCATTTACTTCTTGTACTGTACCAGCAAAAGGAACACCTACATTTGAACTTGCTGAAGATGAAATGGAATATGGTGTAGGTATTCATGGTGAACCTGGTATAAGACGTGAAAAAATTGCAACTGCTGATGAATTGGCTCATCGTATGGTAGAAGCATTAGTTGATGATTTAAAATTAGCTGATAATGATGAAGTTGCTGTTTTAGTAAATGGCTTTGGCAGTACACCATTAATGGAATTAAATGTATTAAATTACGCTGTAAATAAAGAATTAGCTAGCAAAAACTTAAAACCAGTACGCATTATTGTTGGCAATTACATGACAAGTATAGATATGGCAGGAGCTTCTGTTTCTTTATTGAAATTAGATGAAGAATTAAAATCTTATTTAGTAGCACCTGTAGATACACCTTCTTTAAAAATCAATGAAAATGAAGAAGATGTAGATATGAGCCTTGTTGCAAAACAAGATGAAAATAAAGTAGTAAAAGAAGTTTCTTTTGATGTAGAAACTGATTTAGCTTATGCTGATGTAGTAGATAATAAAATCACTTTAAATAATATGATTTATATTATTGATAAAATGAGTGAAATTATTATTAGAAATGAAGTACCATTCTGCGAATTAGATTCTCATGCAGGTGATGGTGACTTCGGTATGAGTGTAGCTAAAGGTTTTAAAGAATTGAAACGTCAATGGCATGAAGTAGTAGCTCAAGGAAAAGATATCGGTGCATTTTTAGAAGCTTGTTCTATGGTTATCATGGAACATTGTGGCGGTGCTTCTGGCCCTGTTTGGGGAGTTGCTTTCAAAACAGCAGGCAAAGTTGCAGAAGGTAAACAAGAATTGACTGTAGCAGAATTTGCTCAATTATTACAAGGTGCTGTAGATGGTATACAAGCTGTAGGCAAGAGAGCATTCGGTAGAGGTGCTGTAGTTGGCGATAAAACATTGATAGATGCATTAGTTCCATGTGCAGATACTTGGAAAGTAGCAGTAAAACAAAACTGTGATATGGAAAGTGCATTTGTTGAAGGTGCAAAAGCTGCTGTAGCTGGTGCTGATAGTACAAAAGAAATTGTAGCTCGCATGGGTAGAGCAGGTACTGTAGGCGAAAGAAGTATAGGATATCCAGATGCTGGTGCATATGCTTTAGGCGTTATTTTCACAGAATTAACAGATAGCCTTAATTTTAAAAAATAAGGAGAAAGATTATGCAATTAGTAAATATTGAAAATGGTTTTTCTTTAATAGAAAATGATAAAGTAGTATTTTCTCATACAATAGATAATCCAGCTATCTTTATCGGTAAAGGTAAAGAAAAAATGGATATTTATCGTGGTAACTTTGATATAGAAGATTATGTAATTGAAAGATATCCATTAAAAAATGCTAAAGTTGATGGTAATAAAGTATTATTATCAGCTTATAATGATGTAGTTGAAATTGAATTAAATATTGAAACTAAAGATAATTATGCAAAAGTAAATATTAAAGCTACAAATGATAATGTAAATCGTATTTGGATTAGAATTCCAGCTCAAAAAGAAGAATTTGTTTGGGGCTGTGGGGAACAGATGTCTTATTTCAATTTGAGAGAAAGACATTTCCCTCTTTGGACATCTGAACCAGGTGTTGGTCGTGATAAAACAACAGAAATAACATTCTTATCTGATAAATACAATAAAGCTGGTGGCGATTATTATAATACCAACTATCCACAACCAACTTTTGTATCTTCAAGAAAATATGCTTGTCATGTAAACAGCACAGCTTATGCAGATTTCGATTTTAGAAACGAAGCATTCCATGAATTACAAATTTGGGAAGTTCCTGAATCTATAGAATTTTTCACAGCAGATACTTTCTTGGGTATTATTGAAGAATTAAGTGATAGATTTGGTAAACAGCCTAAATTAGCAGATTGGTTATATGATGGTGTTATTTTGGGATTAAAAGGCGGAGAAGAAAATACATTCTCTCGTATGGAAAATGCTATAAACCATGGTATTCCAGTTGTAGGTGTATGGAGTGAAGACTGGGCTGGTGTAAGAGAAACATCTTTTGGTACAAGAAATTTCTGGGATTGGAAATGGGGTAAAAAACGTTATCCTAATTTAGATAAAAAAATCAAAGAACTTGAACAAAGAGGTATTCGCTTCTTAGCATATGCTTGTCCATATCTTTGCACAGATGGAGATTTATTCCCAATTGCTGAAGAGAGAGGATATTTTGCTAAAAATTCTAAAGGTGAAACAGCACTTGTAGATTTTGGTGAATTTTATTGTGGTATCGTAGATTTCACAAATCCAGAAGCAGCAGATTGGTTTAAAGAAGAAATCATTCAGAAAAATATGCTTGATTTTGGTGTACGTGGCTGGATGGCTGACTTTGGTGAATATTTACCAACAGATGATGTTTATCTTGCAAATGGTGTAGATGCAAAAATCATGCATAATGCTTGGCCAGCACTTTGGGCAGAAGTAAATGCTAAAGGTGTTGCTGAAAGAGGCTTAACAGATGAAGTAACATTCTTCATGCGTGCAGGTGGTACAGGTACACAGAAATATTGTCCAATGCTTTGGGCTGGTGACCAATGCGTAGATTTCTCTCGTCATGATGGCTTGAATACTGTTATCTGTGGTGCATTATCTTCTGGTCTTTTAGGTAATGCATATCATCATAGTGATATTGGTGGTTATACAAGCTTATTTGGTAACCGCAGAACTAAAGAAGTATTTGATCGTTGGGTAGATATGGCAACATTCACATCTATGATGAGAACTCATGAATGCAATAGACCATATGAAAACTTCCAATTTGACCAAGATGCGCAAACAATGGCTCATTTAGCAAGAATGACAAATATTCATCGTCATTTAAAACCATATTTAAAATCCTTGTCTGAAGAAGCTAGTCAAAAAGGCTATCCAGTACAAAGACCATTATTTGTTCATTTTGAAAATGATATAAATACTTATGCTATTCAAGATGAATATATGTTTGGTCCAGATATGTTGGTAGCACCTGTTCATAAAAAAGATGTAAAAGAATGGCAGGTATATTTACCAGCTGGTCAAACATGGGTAAATATTTGGAATATGCAAGAAATTCAAGGTGGTCAAAGTATTACAATTGATGCTCCAATTGGAAAACCACCAGTATTCTTCCGCAAAGGTAGTGCATGGACTGAATTATTCAATGGTGTAAAAGAAATTTGATAATAGAATAGACAGCTTATAGAAATATAAGCTGTCTAATATTTAAATAAGCTATAAATATTTTTGCAATATTTTTTATTTTCAATATTTATATTGAGCAAGGAGAGAAGTTATTTATGAATAAAAAAATGTTAACATCTACACTTAGTGCGATGGTTTTAAGTGGATTGATTACAGGAACAGCATTAGCAGCACAAAATCCTTTTTCTGATGTTCCAGAAGATAGTTGGGCATATGATGCAGTAAGTCAATTAGCAGCTGACGGTATTATTGATGGATATCCAGATGGTACATATAAAGGTCAAAATACAATGACTCGTTATGAAATGGCTCAAATTACAGCTCGTGCTATGGTAAAAACTGATTTAGATAAAGCAGATAAAGCTTTAGTAGATAAATTAGCTGCTGAATTTGCTGAAGAATTAGATAATCTAGGTGTTAGAGTTAGCGATTTAGAGAAAAAATCTGATAATGTAAAATGGTCAGGAACTGTAAGATACCGTTATACAGATGTAGATAAAACTAAACCTAGTGGAAATAGTGAACATAATTTATTATTCCGCATAGAACCACATGCATATATTGGCAATACAGGTTGGATGGCACATTCTCGTGTGGAATATTTAAGCGATATTGGTAATGATGAAAATTTTGATGCTACAGTAGATAGAGCATGGGTAGAAGGTCCTGCTTTAGGTGGAACATGGAAATTAGGTAAATATCCAATTTTATCAATGAATGGTTTATTATTAGATGATAAAGTATCTGGTGCAGAGGTAATTTTTAATAATGATAATTTAAAAACTACTATTCAAGCTGGTCGTTTTAATACTGATAGATCTGCAGCTAATCCAGATATGGATAAAACTACAGCAGATTATTATGCTGTACAATTTGATTATGCTCAAGATAAATGGACAGGTCAGGCTGGATATTATTTATTTAAAGATTATTTCAAAGAAAAAACTATTAATTTAGGTGATAAAACTTTATCCAGCGCAGATTTTGATACAGATGAATTGAGTCTTTGGAATGTTGGTTTAGGTTATAAATTTGATGATAACTTTAAAATAGCTGGAAATTATGCTGAAAATACAAAAGGCGAAGGCTATAATACAACAGGAGATTTCACAGTACAAGGTGATGAATCTAAAGCTTATAGTGTTGAATTAACATATAAAGGCTATGATACAAAAGATCCAGGTTCTTGGGATGCATTTGTTGCATATCGTTATTTAGGTGCAATGGTTGCTATTGGTCCAGTTTATAAAGGTGCTTGGACTGACCAGAAAGGTATTGAATTTGGCGTAGAATTTGTACCAGCTGAAAATGTATTAGCAACATTAAAATATTTTGATGGTAAAGATATTTCCACAGATCAAGATGCAAGTAAATTCTTTGGACAACTTGAATTACAATTTTAATTAATTTAAGGGGGTAAAAGATATGAGTAATACAGTTATTACCATTAGTAGACAATATGGTAGTGGTGGTAGAGAATTAAGTGAAATCTTAGCAAAAAAACTAGGCGTAAAATTATATGATAGACAAATTATTCATATGGCTGCAGCGATGTTAGGCATTGGTGATTTAACAGATGAATCTTTACGCGAATTAGAAAATAAAGTATTACCACTTTCTTCTGCATTCATGCCATTTTATTCTTTTGGTTCTCATGCTGGCCCAAATGTTAATACTGAATTGTTTTTAGCAGAATCAAAAGTGATTCATCAATTAGTTAATGATGGTCCATGTGTTATTTTAGGTCGTTGTGCAGATTATATTTTAAGCGAACAAGAAAATCATTATTCATTTTTTATCTATGCTGATGACGATTATAGAGCTAGTAGAGGAAAAACAACTTATGCTGGAAAATCCTTGAAAGAACTCAATGCAGAAGATAAAAAACGCGCAGAGTATTACAAGTACCATACAGGTAGAGTGTGGGGAGACCCTAAAAACTACGATTGTATAATCAACACAAGCAAAATGCCTTTAGAAAAAGCAGCTGATTTGATTATTAATTATATAAAAATTAGACAGAATAAAATATAAAAATGAAAACACACCTTTAAATTATCTTTAGTTTAAAGGTGTGTTTTTTATATGTGAAAAAATAAAGACATATATCTTATAAATATATGTCTTTATTTGAATTAGATATTAAATTTCAAGATTTTTACCGATTAAACCAATGCAACCGCCTCTTGTAGCAGGTTTACTTTCAGAATGGCAAATTAGCCATTTATTTCTAGCGAATAACAAACGATTTTCACCAGTTAAATCAGTAGGAATTGTTTCTAATGGTAAATTAGTATCTTTGATAAGTACAATACCACAACGGAATTCTTCGTTATTTTGACGAGATGGAGCAAAATGAAGTGTAGTAGCATATAATTCTACAGCAGTACCTGCCGGAATAAAGAATTGCTCGATTTTACTTGTTTCATAAGTATTATTATCATAATTGATATCTTGTTGAAGACCAAGCATTAAAATAAGGTCTGTAGCAGCTATATCAATTTCAGAACAACGATGGTATTCAACAGCATTTAATTTATTGTTGCGACCATTGCAATAACCAAATTCAATAGGAACATCGCCGTAAACTTCAGTCTGTAATTGTTTAAATAAAGGAAGTTTTTCAAGGTCAGGATCAGAAGCAACATAAGCAGTGCCTTCTGGAATACTATCTTTTTTTAACATTGTTTCAACAAATTCTGTAGTATCAAGATTTAAAATTCTACCATATTTTTTGAAACTTTCATCAGTAATATTTTTCATAAAAATCACCTTCGTACAATTAGGAATTATAATAAATTTAAAATTATTTCATTTGTAAAATATATCTTACAAAATATATTTTACAAAATTATAAATAATTTGTCTAGTTTTATTTTTGAATTTATTAGAATATAAAAATAAAAAAACTTAGATATTAGATTTGTAGTAAATCCATATCTAAGTCTTAATTTAAAGTAATTTAATTAATTCGGTGATAACAAAATTTAAATCTTCTTGCGTATGACTAGCTGATATAGTAAGACGCAATCGACTTTGATTTTGGGGAACTGTCGGTGGACGGATAGCAGATAAAATAATATGTTTTTCATAGAGCTTTTGAGCTATTTGCAGAGCTTTTTCATTGCTATGCACAATGATGGGCACGATAGGAGTCGTTAAGTTTATATCTATATTATTTTGTCGTAATAAATTTTGTACATAAGAAATATTATCGTATAATTTATCAACTAAACTATTATCGTTAGCGATTAAGGACAATGCTTCAAGGCTACTTGCTATATCTGCTGGTGTCAGTGCTGTAGAAAAAATGTAACTGCGAGCCTTATTGATGAGATATTCAATAAGAATTTTTTTACCAGCGACAAAGCCACCTTCGGAAGCGAGGGCTTTGCTTAAAGTGCCTAACTGAATATCAATTTTTCCTTGTAGGTGAAAATGTTCTACACTGCCATGACCTTTGCCCAAAACTCCTGTAGCATGAGCATCATCAACCATAGTTAAAGCATTGTATTTATGTGCTAAATAGGCTATTTCATCTAAAGGAGCGATATCTCCGTCCATACTAAATACGCTATCAGTAACGATTAATTTCGTATGAGAATATGGCAAATTTTTTAATATATTTTCTAAATCTGCCATATTTTTATGACAATAGATTAAAGTTTTAGCTTTGCTGAGTCGACAGCCATCAATTATGCTTGCGTGATTTAATTCGTCGCTGATGATGTAATCATTATTATTAGTCAATGCACTAATAGTGCCAACATTAGCCATATAGCCAGTATTAAAGACCAATGCCTTTTCTGTAGATTTAAATTCAGCAAGTGCTTGTTCTAATTTGGCAAATAAAATATGAGAGCCAGATATCAAGCGTGAGCCACCAGAGCCTGTACCGTATTTTTCGATAGCCTTGATAGCAGCTTTTTTCACTTGTGGGTGATGAGTAAGCCCTAAATAATTATTAGAAGCCATCATCAAAAATTCTTCATTATCTTTTAGAACTTTAGTGGCAGAAATGGGAATATAAGTTATAGGTTTCCGATATAATTGTTGTTGATGTAAAATTTCTATTTCAGTTAAATATTTATTTAAATTATCTTGCATGATAAACTCCATTTCAATTTATAAATTAATATCTACAAGTACGGGTTGTCTTTCAAGATAATTTTGCAAAACTGTGATATCTACAGGCGTTTTTACAAAAAATACTCGACCACCTTGATTGCTATGTAGTGGTTTCATTTTAGTAATGCGGTGATAAATATTATTGGCAGATACATAACCGATAATATAATTAGGGTCATCAGACCAACATAATTCTCCTACGACATTTGGAGCAGATAAAACTTTACTAGCTAAGACAAGAGCTTCTTGTACATGATTGTCTGTATAGCCTAATTCATCAAAATGTTTTTTTGCTTGTAATGTATCTTTAAAATCCATGCGACTGACGCGAATTCCTCTCATGCCTGTATTATCCAAGCGTTTTCCAGTAGTGGCATCAATTAAAATAGCACCACGCATATTTTCTTGTAGTGATAATAAAGATGATATAGCATTATCTATGGCTATTTTAGAAATACCTGCATTGGCTAAAAATTCACAAGCATTTTTATGTCCATCACTTACATCAATAGCTGTATACGTTTCCATCTTAAGCATGGGAATAGTTATGATGTCTTTAGGTTTAACTTCTTCAATAGTAAGGCGGATAAAATCTGCTCTGCCTTTTTCATGAGTTAAAGCTCGTTGAATTAATTTTTCTGTGATTGTAGTTAAATCTTGTGTTGTAATCAAACGTTCGGCACCGGAAATATGATGACCACCATGTTCATGGGCTCCACCTTGAGCTGAACGCATACGAATACTATAGAGCATAAATATTATCTCCTTTTATGAATTATTTTCTTTAAGATATTTACCAAAATAGGGGAAGCTATAGCAGTGAAGATAAGTCCAGGAATGGTAAATAAAATCATGGAAAATGTCAAAGCTCCTAGATTGCCTAGAAAGAAAAATAGACTAAATCTAGCGATGAGTGAAGCGATAGGGCCAGCAAAAATTATCATATAAAGATGATTTTGAGCTAAATATAAAAGTAGACCAACAATTAGACGAAATTGCATGGCAATAGCTACATTTAATATATTTTGTGTACCTAAAGCTAAACAGATTACACTAGATAAAATGCCACTGATGATATATTTTTTAAAACCAAAGACACTACAAATAGCTACCGCTAGTGGAGCTGATAATTGGAATTCAATGCCAGGAATGATATTAGGAATTTTGATTGAGCCTAATATAGAAATCATGGCAACTAAAATAGCGATTTCACAAAGTGTAGAAGTTTTATATCTCACATTGTCAACCTTTCTATAATTTTAGTTAACATTTTAAAGAAAGATGAGATATTTGTCAAATAAAAAAACAGATATAGATTTCATAAGAAAAATATATCTGTAGATTAGTTTTGTTTAATTAAAGATTTTTTTTAGTTTTGTAAAAGGAATGGTCAATAATCCTAGGGCAAGTAAAACAGTGAATAGACCGATTAAAGATAAGATAGTAGGTATTTCTTGATAGAAGAAAATACCAAAGAGCATAGCAGCTATAGGTTCACCAGAGGCTAAAATGGCAACTTTGCCAGCTTCGACATAATTTAAAGCTACAGTAAAACAAATATATGGTAATACAGAAGTGAGTAAAGAATGTAATAATAAAAATCCGCTCATAGGCGCTGGGTCAATTTGGATGATTTCCCAAACTTTTAACCAATCAGTAAAAGGCAGTAAAGCTATGCCAACAGCCATTAAGCTATAAATTGTAACTGTGAAAGAATGATAGCCTTTAAGCATAGCGATTTTGGAGAGTATACTATATGTACCGTAGAAAAATGCACCTAAAGTGCCAATGATAATACCGATGGTAGTCCATTTCATAGCACCGACTTCTTCTAAGACGCCACTAGATAAGATACAACCAATCAAAGCCAAAATAGCACAAACAGTTTTTTGCAAAGTGAGTTTTTCTTTGAATAAAATACTAGCTAAAATCAATACAAATATAGGGGCAAGGCTCAATAAAACAGCAGATAAGGATAAGGTTAATTCATTTATGGCGAAGTTATAACAAAGATTTAGACCTAACATACTAAAAATACCAGCACAAATAAAAATCCATAAATCCTTTAATTTGATTTTGAGTAATTTTTTGTCTAAGCATAGTAAACCGGCAATAATAATGATAATAGCAACAATGATGCGAGTTTCGACGATAGAAACACTATTTAGACCTAATTCGCTAAGTTTTCGGACGAAAATCCCCGCAGAACCCCACATTATGCCCGACAAAATGGGAAAAATTTGAATCCATTGCTTCAATTTCATAAAATAACGCTCCTAAAATAAATTTCATATTTTAAGATTATACTATGTTAATATTTGACTAACAATATATTGACTTTAAAGGAATAAATTAATGAAATGTAACCATAAAAAAAAGAGCTTATTAAAGATTTTTCAATCCATAATAAGCTCCACAAAAATTATACATTAGATTAAGATTTAATTAATATATAGGTTTTGATTTGAAGACATAAGTGTATTTATGTCAGAGGTATAATAATAGCCTACAATATATTATTAATATTATTGTAAACTATGTGCGCTGTGATAAGATGCTTCTTCTTCGTCATCTCTTTTAGTAATAAGTCTATAAGTGATGAGATTTGCTAAGAAGCCTAAACAAATAATCCCTAAAGTTAAAGCAGTAATTGTTGGATTATTTATATAAAGGGAAAGAATAAAACTTGCAATAGCTACCAATAAAGCACGAATAACAAGAACAGTTTTCATAATGAAATTCCTCCTGATTTAAAAAAATATATATAAAATGTTGTATAATTTTTTTCGTGAAAATTTATTTCGGTTATTATTATAACGCTTTATAATCAAGAGTCAATGAATTTGAAGAAAGTTTATATCTTAAAATTGTTGTCAAATATAGCTATTTTCAAAAAATTTTTTAATATATAAAAATAGGCGTATTATTTGCGCAAAAAGATAGAATTTAATATTATAATAAAGATTATAAGTATAAAAAATAATTTATGGTGATAGATTATGAGTAATTTTGATTTTTTAAAACAAAAGTTTCCAGTATTAGCAAATTTAGGTGATTTAGCAGAAAAATATTTATATACAGACCCTAATTCTTGTTTAATTAAATTAGGCATGATAGGGGAAACTGTTGTAAATTTAATTTTTGAATATGATAACATAAAAAAACCAACAGAAGATAAAGCGGTAAATCGTATAAATATTTTAATTCGTGAAGGTTATATTGATGAACAACTTAAAAATATTTTACATGCTTTGCGTAAAGCAAGAAATAAAGCTGTTCATGAAAATTATGAAAAGCCTTGTGGTCTTTTATTAGAATTTGCCTATGTGCTTAGTGAGTGGTTTATGCAAACTTATGGAGATTATAGATATGAACACAGACCATTTATTTTGCCTAAAAAAGAAGATATTTATTATACAAATATTGAAGAAAACGAATTACAGCAATTAACACAATCTGCATTGCAAACAGCTTCTAAAGCAAAAACTATTAAAAGAGATAAACGTTTGAATTTAATAAAATCAGCAACAGATAGATTAAAATTAACAGAAGAACAGACAAGATACATCATTGATGCACAACTAAGAGAAGCTGGGTGGCAAGTAGATACAAGAAATATTCGCTATAGCAAAGGCTCAAGACCACAGAAAAATGTAAATATGGCAATAGCGGAATGGCCTACAATGACAGATAAAAAAACTACAGGTCATGTAGATTATGCGTTATTTATTGGTTTAAAACTTGTAGCAGTAGTGGAAGCTAAAAGTATAGATAAAGATATTTTATCTGTAATGGATTATCAAGCAAAAGAATATGCTAGTCAAATTATAATTGATGAAAAATATTTAATTAGTCAATATGGTGAGTATAAAGTTCCTTTCGTATTTGCGACAAATGGTAGACCGTATTTAAAACAGATAGAAACAGCTTCAGGTATTTGGTTTAGAGATTTACGCAGTAGTTTAAATTATCCTGTAGCTTTGAGAGGTTTTAAATCTCCAGAAGGACTTAAAGAATTATTGCAATTAGATATAGAAAAAGTAAATAGTGAATTAACAAATTATAATCAAGGCTTTTTAGTAGATAAGCAAGGTTTGAATTTGAGATACTACCAAGTAAATGCGATAAAAGCAACTGTTGATGCTATAGTAGCAGGCAAGAAAAATATTTTATTAGCTATGGCTACAGGTACAGGAAAGACTCGCACTATTTTAGGCATGATATATCTATTTTTAAAGACAAAGAGATTTCACCGCATATTATTTTTAGTGGATAGAACGAGTCTAGGTGAGCAAGCTTATGAAACTTTTCGTGAAGTAAAGCTTGAAGAATTGATGACTTTAGATGAAATCTATAATATAAAAGGGTTAAATAATAAACAGATAGATAGAGAGACTAAAATACAGATAGCAACTGTACAAAGTATGGTTAAAAGATTGTTGTATCAAAATGATGAAGATGGTGAAAAATATAATAAAATGCCGTCTGTTAGCGATTTTGATTTAATCATTGTAGATGAAGCTCATAGAGGTTATATCTTGGATAGACAAATGAGCGAAGAAGAACTTTTGTATAATAATCAACAGGATTATATCAGTAAATATCGCTATGTCATTGAATATTTTGATGCTGTCAAAATAGGGCTTACAGCTACACCAGCACTGCATACTACAGAAATTTTCGGCGAACCAGTATTTACTTATTCTTATCGTGAAGCTGTTAATGATAGATTTTTGGTAGACCATGATGTACCGCATAATATTCGTACAAGATTATACAATGAAGGTATAGTCTATCATAAAGGCGATAATATGTTACTTTATGATACAGCTACAAAAGAGGTAACAAATGTAGCTTGCTTAGAAGATGAAGTTCATATCGAAGTGGATAAATTTAATCGTGAAGTAATCACCGAAGATTTTAACCGCAAAGTCTTAATCGAAATCATAGAGAGTATCAGTCGAAAAAATAATCAAAAAGATGAAGATAAGCAAGGAAAAGTATTAATTTTCGCTGTTGACGATAATCATGCAGATTTAATCGTAAAAATCTTAAAAGAAATTTGCCCTGATTATAATATTCCTAGTGATACAATTATCAAAATCACTGCTAGTGCAGGTCAAGGCAATAAAGACCGTATTTTAGAATATATACGTCGTTTTAAAAATGAAAAAGATCCTTCTATTGTCGTTACTGTAGATTTGTTGACTACAGGTGTTGATGTGCCGAAGATAGATACTTTAGTATTTTTACGCAGAGTGAAATCTCGTATTTTATTTGAACAGATGTTAGGCAGAGCAACTCGTCTATGTCCGCAAATTGATAAGACTTGTTTTGAGATTTATGATCCTGTAGGTGTATATGAAGCTTTAGATAGTGTAAATACTATGAAACCTGTTGTGGTAAATCCTAATATCAGCATAGGAGATATCATCAATAAAATAAAAGAAGATAATGGCATATATACAGCAGATGAACTGAAATATAAACAAAATCAATTAGAGCAATTAGTCGGTAAATTAAATCGTAAACAGCAATCTATGAGCGATAAAAAGAAAAAAGATTTTAAGACAATGACAGGTAAATCAATGACTGATTTTATTGACGAATTGAGAGCTTTGCCAGTAGAAAAAATTAGCTCTTATATACAAGAGCATGAAAGCTATTTTATTTTTTTACAAGAAAAAGATGCTTGTCATGGCAAGACTCGCATTATTTATGAGGGTGAAGATGAAGTAGTATCTCATACTAGAGATTATGGAAATACGCAAAAACCACAAGATTATATAGAAAGCTTCACTCAATATTTAAAAGATAATATGAATGAAATAATGGCTTTGAAATTAATCTGTATAAAACCTAGCGATTTAAAACGTGAAGATTTAAAAAGATTATGCTTAAAACTAGATAGTAATGGTTTTAGTCAAACACATTTAAATACAGCTTTAAACCAAATGACTAATCAAGAGATAACAGCAGATATCATCAGTATAATTTATGCTTGGCAGTGCTAGAGTTAGTCATGAAGAACGTATAAAAAAGGCTATGGAAAAATTGAAAGCAAATCATTATTTTTCTGTAAGTGAAGAAACTTTCTTGAAAAGCATAGAGAAATATTTATTGCATGAGTCTGTAATCAATAAAGAAACCTTTGATACAGATACAAGATTTGTAAAAAAAGGTGGTTTTAAAACTATTGATAAAAAATTTGGCGGACATTTAGCAGAAATTATAGTAGAATTAAACCAATATTTATATGAAGATGGAGGAAAAATAGCTTGAATACACAAGAGATAGTAGGAAAACTTTGGAATTTATGTAATGTACTAAGAGATGACGGTATAACTTATCATCAATATGTAACAGAACTCACTTATATTTTATTTTTGAAAATGGCAAAAGAAACAGGTGTAGAAGCAAATATTCCTGAAGTATATCGCTGGGATAATTTAGTAAATAAAAGCGGTATTGAATTAAAAAATTTCTATAAAGAATTATTAGATAAATTAGGCACTAATACTACAGGCAGAATTAGAGAGATTTATCAAGGTTCAGCGACTAATATTGAAGAACCAAAGAATTTAGAAAAAATAATTAAAACTATAGATGAACTTGATTGGTACAGTGCCAAAGAAGAAGGCTTGGGCAATCTTTATGAAGGTTTGCTCGAAAAAAATGCCAATGAGAAAAAATCTGGAGCGGGGCAATATTTCACCCCTCGTGTACTCATTGATGTGATTGTAGAGCTTGTAGCACCACAAGCAGGCGAACGTTGTAATGATCCAGCTTGCGGAACTTTTGGCTTTATGATTTCTGCAAATAATTATGTAAAATCTCAAACTGATGATTATGATGATTTAGATGAAGAACAAAGTGATTTTCAATATAAAGAAGCTTTTACAGGTTGTGAATTAGTACATGATACGCATAGATTAGCTTTGATGAATGCAATGCTTCACGATATTGATGGCGATATCATGCTTGCTGATACATTATCCAATCAAGGAAAAGTATTAAAAGATTTTGATGTAGTGCTTGCCAATCCTCCTTTTGGTACGAAAAAAGGTGGTGAACGTGCAACACGTGATGATTTCACTTATCCTACGAGTAATAAACAGTTGAATTTCTTGCAACATATTTATCGTAGTTTAAAAGCCAATGGCAAAGCTAGAGCAGGTGTTGTACTTCCAGATAATGTGTTATTTGCTGACGGTGATGGCGAAAAAATCCGTGCCGATTTAATGGATAAATGCAATCTGCATACAATTTTGCGATTACCTACAGGGATTTTCTACGCTCAAGGTGTAAAAACGAATGTATTATTTTTCACACGTGGCAAAACTGATAAAGATAATACAAAAGAAGTGTGGTTCTATGATTTAAGAACGAATATGCCTTCTTTTGGTAAAACAAATCCACTCAAAAAAAGCGATTTTGCCGATTTTATCAAAGCTTATACAGCAGAAGATAGACATAAAATACAAGATGAAAGATTTTCTGTATTTACAAGAGAGCAAATCGCCGAAAAAGGCAATAGCCTTGATTTAGGTTTGATAAAAGATGATAGTATCTTAGATTATGAAGACTTGCCAAATCCTATTGATTGCACAGAAGAAATGATTGCAGACTTATCCAATGCCCAAGCCTTACTGAATGAAGTTGTAAATGAATTAAAATCCTTAGAAAATGGTGAGGCTTAAAATGGCAAAGAAAAAACAAATAGAGTTAACCATAGAAGAAAAATTGCAAAATGCCTTAGTACCAAAAGAAGAACAACCATATAAAATACCAAATAATTGGTGTTGGACATATTTTAAAGATATTTTTTATATAGAAAATGGATATGCTTTTAAAAAAATAGATTATAAAAAGGAAGGAATACCTTTAGTAAGAATATCTAATATAGAAAATGGTATAGTAAACATTAATGAATGTATTTATGTTAATAAGTTAGAAAAGAATGAAGAAAAATATGTTATAGAAAAAGGTGATTTGTTAATAGCTTTATCGGGAGCAACAACAGGAAAAAATGGCGTTTATTATTTAGATGAAATAGCATATTTAAATCAGCGTATAGGAAATATAAAAATAAAGAATAAAGAAAAAGTTCTTAATGAATATAGAAATTATTATATAGCTTTAAAAAATGAAGATATATTAAATTTGGCATATGGTGGAGCGCAACCTAATATTAGCCCTAAAGTTATAGAATTTATATCAATACCTTTACCACCAATAAAAGAACAGCAAAGAATAGTAAATATAATAGAGTCTTTATTTGCTAAATTAGATAGAGCAAAGGAATTAATAGAAAATACTTTAGCTCAATTCGAACAAAATAAAATGGCAATACTGCATAAAGCTTTTACTGGTGAATTAACAGTAAAATGGAGAAAAAAAAATAATATTAATGAAAAAAATTTTTTTAATAAAGTTAAATTAAAGAATGTCATAAAATTAATTTCAGGTAGAGATGTTAGTGTAAGTTTATGTAATGATAAATCTATAGGAATACCATATATTTTAGGTGCAAGTAATATAAAAGATAATAAATTTTTTATTGAACGATGGATAGAAAATCCAGTAGTAGTATCAGAAAAAAACGATATATTACTCAGTGTAAAGGGAACAATAGGAAAGCTTTATTTACAAAAAGAAGAAAAAATAAATATTAGTAGACAAATAATGGCATTAAGAGCTTTAAATGATTTAAATACGCATTATCTATATTATTTTTTATTGAGAGAATGTGAACAATTAAAATTTGAAGGAAATGGATTAATACCAGGAATTTCAAGAAAAGATATTTTAGATTTAAATATTTTATTACCTACTCTTGAAGAACAACAAGAAATTGTTAATATTTTAGATAGATTATTGGCTAAGTATAATAAAATAAAAAATTTAGAACAGCAATTAGAAAAAATAGAATTACTGAAAAAAGCAATACTAGCTAAAGCTTTTCGTGGTGAATTAGGCACAAATAATCCTGATGAAGAAAGTGCTGAAAATCTATTAAAAGAGATTTTAGCTGAAAAATAATTTAAGAAAGACTATCTCAAAAAAAGAGATAGTCTTTTTTTGTAGATTTAGTAGATAACTCTTTTTATGTTAAAATAAGTGTACTAAATAAAATAATAAGAGGTAGTCATGGAGAATATGAATAAGAATATTGCCTATGAGCATATAGATTTTTCGGAGATAACGAAGGTGCGTTTTTGTACTTTGGTGGAAAAATGTAATTATATACCTAATCATTGGCATCAATCAATAGAGTTTATTTATCTAATCAAGGGCGAAAGATTGGCGACTATAGAAAATAAATCGTTTTTGCTTCATGATGGTGATTGTGTTTTAGTCAATGCGAATGCTATTCACTCTATGAAATTGATGGAAACAAATACAATTATTTTGTTGCAAATTCCTATAGATTTTTTAGAGCAATTTGTACCAGATATACAAGAGATTATATTTGTACTCAATGACAGTAAAAATACACCAAGAAAACAGGAATGTTTAAATAAGGTAAAATCTATATTATTGAAAATGAAAAGGGTTTATGACGCAAAGGAAGACGGATTTTTATTAAAGTTTAATAGTTTATTGTTTTCGTTGTTGTTTGAATTGAAGACTCATTTTAGTGTAAAAATGATGAATGTCAATGTAGGTCAACGAAAAAAAGATTTAGCTAGATTGAATATAATTTTAAAATATTTGCAAGAGAACTATAAGCAAAATATAGCTTTAGAGGATATAGCAAAATTGGTACATTTTCAGACAAATTATTTTTGTAGATTTTTCAAAAAGCATATGGGTGTTACTTTTATCGAGTATCAAAATCAAGTGAAATTAGCTTATGTTTATCGAGATTTAATTAATACAAAAGATAGTTTGTCTATGATTTTATCAAGACATGGTTTTAATAATTATAAATTATTTAGGACTTTGTTTAAAAAGCATTTTGGCAATACACCTATGAAGGTGCGTAAACATATTGTCGAGCAAGATTGATGGTTGGTGGTGAAGTGATGAAAAATTATTTTAAATATTTTTTGAGTATATGTTTTATCATCGGTCTATGTTTGCATAGTGAATTTGTTTTTGCTGAAAGTTTGAAGGGAAATGCTCTAAAACAAGGAGATTGTATAGGTATAGTAGCACCTGCTTCAGGTATTGAAGATATGAATATAGCTGACGCTATCAATAAATTGCAAAATTGGGGTTATAAGGTGAAATTATCGCCGAATTTGTATCAGCAATCAGGATATTTAGCAGGTAGCGATCAAATGAGAGCTGATGATTTAAATAATTTTTTTGCTGATGATGAAGTTGATGCGATACTTTGTCTTCGTGGTGGTTATGGTAGCGGTAGAATACTTGATTTATTGAATTATGAAATGATAAAACAGCACCCTAAAATGGTGATTGGCTATAGTGATATAACGGCATTGCATATGGCATTGATAAAAAAAGCGGATTTAGTGCCAGTACATGGGGCTATGGTTATAGATATCAACGACAATGGCTATAATTATACAGATAATCAATTAAAATTGGGTTTGGCAAATGAAAGTTTGGGTATGAATAATGAATTTGTTTTGCCAAGCAATCATAAATTAAAAGTATTAAAAGAAGGTTATGCTAAAGGTAAAATCATTGGCGGTAATTTATCTGTATTAGCTTCTTTATCTGGCAGTGAATATCAGCCGAATGGTGAAAATTGTATTTTATTCATTGAAGAAGTCGGTGAGGACTCTTATGTAATAGATAGATGTTTTCAGCAATTATGGCAAAGTGGAGTGTTAAAGCAAGTGAAGGGATTAATCATTGGTAATATGCGAAGATGTGAACCAACAGAGCCGACACAGTTTGATTATTCTGTGATGCAGGTAATCAAGCAATATACAGATAAAGCCAATATTCCTGTAGTCTATGATATGCCAGTAGGTCATGGAGCGATAAATGGATTTTTGCCTTTGAATGTAGAAATAACACTTGATGCAAATACTTCTAATCCACAGATAATTTTTAATGAAAGTTATGTAAAATAAAAAAGAGTAGTTTGATAAATATAATATCAAACTACTTTTTTTTGAAGATTTTTATAAAATTTCTTTTAATGTATCAATAGATGATTGTGGTGTTGCCCAGCTAGTGGCAAAACGCACTACTGTATGTGTATCGTCATATTTTTCCCAGAAACTACAGCTGATTTTTTGGCGGAGTTCTTTTAATTTAGTATCTTCTAAAATGATGAATTGCTGATTAGTATCTGTTTCTAAGAAGAATTTATAATTTTTTTCTTTGAAGATAGCTTTTAATTGTTCAGCTTTTTCAATGGCATTTTTAGCGATTTTAAGATAGAGATTATCAGTAAATAATGTATCAAATTGAATACCGAGTAGTCTACCTTTAGCAAGTAATGCCCCATGTTGTTTGATGATAGTGAAGAAATGAGGTATTAAATTTGGTTTTGTGATTACTACTGCTTCACCGAATAATGCACCAACTTTTGTACCACCAATATAAAATACATCACAATATTTAGCGATATCTTGCATAGTAACATCAGTATTTAAAGAAGCAAGACCATAGCCAAGTCTAGCGCCATCTAAAAATAACGGTAGATTGTATTTGTGGCAGATAGCAGATAAATCAGCTAATTCTTGTTTAGTATATAAAGTACCCCATTCAGTAGGGTGGGAGATATATACAGCTCCAGGAATAGTCATATGTTCAAAGCTTTCATCACCATAAAATTTAGTGAGATATTTTTCTACTTCACTAGCTTTGAGTTTACCTTCTTCTTGTGGCAAAGTGATGACTTTATGTCCACCAAATTCAATAGCACCAGCTTCATGAAGTTCGATATGAGCGCTATCTACGCCGATGACACCTTCGTATGATTTTAATAAACCATCGATTACAGTAGCATTTGTCTGTGTACCGCCAACGAGAAAATGAACTTGTGCTTCAGGACAGTTGCAAGCTTGACGGATTTTTTCGCGAGCAGATTCGCAATATGTATCATTGCCATAACCAGGAGTTTGTTCAAAGTTAGTAGTTACAAGTTTTTCTAAAATAGAGGAATGTGCTCCTTCTAAATAATCGCTGTCAAAATATAACATCATATCACCCTTTTATATAAAATTAGATAATCTATATTATATCGTAAAGAAATAAAAAAATGAATATTTAAAGTTATTGTCAATTTTCTATATTATATGTTATGATAATAAATCATATAGAAATAGTATGAAAGGTGGTATGATTATGAATGGCGATTTTTGGCAATCATTTTTGATGATAAGTGATATATATACGGTAGGATTTTTGATTTTATTATGTATTTTCTTTGGCATTATTCATTATCTCTATCGCAAACGTAAAATGGATTTTTCCTTAGTGGTATTAATCGGTATGGGTCTTGGCTGTATTTTAGGTATATTCATGCAGTATATGGCAGGCTTTCCTAATGACCCAATGCAGGTTACTTTTATTAAAGAAACAACGAATTGGTTACAATTATTTGGTAATGGTTATATTGATTTAATCAAAATGATAGTAGTACCACTTGTAATAGTTTCTATCGCTCATGTCATTGTGAATATGAAATCTGAGCAAAAAATGAGCCGTTTAGTGAAGAAAACTATTTTAGTTACAATGTCTATGGTAGCTGTAGCTTCTATAGTTGGTATAGCTTTTGGTATTTTCTTCAATGTTGGTGGCGATGCTTTGACAAATGTAGCAACAGAGGCAAAAGCGAAAGAGATTGTTTCTGTGGCAACTACACTTAGAGGGCTGATACCAGGAAATTTAGTTGATGCTATGGTAAAAAATAATATCATTGGCATGGTTATTTTTGGAACATTTTTAGGTAGAGCTATTTGGTGGATAAAAGCGGATGAGCCAAAAGTTGAGGAATTTATGCGCAAATTAGTCAATGGTTTGCATAAAGCTTTGATGAATATGGCGCTTTTGATTTTAGATTATATGCCATGGGCAGTAATTGCATTACTAGCTAATACTATTGCGCAAAAAGGTTTAGATAGTATTTTAAGTGTAGTACATTTTATTTTTGTATTGTATTTAGCGATTATTGCACAGTTTATTATTCAGTTGATAGCATTGAGTGTAAATGGCATAAATCCTATTGTGTACATGAAAAAATCATTAGCCCTGCTTATTTTAGCCTTTACTTCTCGTTCTAGTGTAGGGTGCTTGCCTGTTACGATTGAAACTTTGACGCAAAAATTAGGTGTAAATCAAGCAACAGCAAGTTTTGTAGCTGGTTTTGGTACAACGGCAGGTATGCAAGGTTGTGCAGGAATTTTTCCTTCACTATTAATTGTCTATGTATGCCATTTGACAGGAACAGCTATGGATTTTAGCATGATCGTCATGACAATAATTGTAGTAACGTTAGGTTCACTTGGTATAGCAGGTATTCCGGGAACTGCGACAATGGCAGCATCTGTAGGTTTATCTGGTGTAGGCATGGCGTCTTCTTTTAGTTTGATTGGCCCAATTTTGGCTATAGACCCATTGATTGATATGGCTAGAACTATGTTGAATGTATCTGGCTCAGTAACGAATGCTTTGATTATTGATAAAAGATTAGGTAATTTAGATGAAAATATATATAATGAAATAAATAAAAATTAGTATGTGAATTTGTCAAAGAGGTGATATATTATAAATTTCTTGTAATATATTGCCTTTTTGCTTATTTTGCGATATTTTTTTTATAGAGGATATAATTAATTTTTTAATAGAAAGGTTGGCGTAATACGATGGAGCAGAAAATATACGATAATTATATAAATATTTTAAAAGAGGAATTAGTGTCAGCTTTGGGATGTACTGAACCTATTGCTATAGCTTATGCTGGTGCTAAAGCTCGTGAAATTTTGGGAACATTTCCGCAAAAAGTAATAGTAAAATGCAGTGGTAATATCATTAAAAATGTAAAAGGTGTAACAGTTCCAAATTCTGGCGGTTTAAAGGGCATTGATACTGCAGCGCTACTCGGTATTATAGGTGGTAATGCTGATATGCAATTAGAAGTTTTAGAATCTGTAACTGATGAAGATAGAGTAAAATTAAGAGAGTTATTAAAAGCTAAAATCTGTAGTTGTGATTTAGTGGAAAATACAGACAATCTATATATAGATATAACAGTAGTAGCAAATGAACATAAAGCTCAAGTCATTGTATCTGATTATCATACTAATATCATAAGAATAGTAAAAGATGATGAAGTATTATATGATAAAGTGAATAAAATAGATAATCAAGCTGATAAAATCGAAGCGGATAGAAATTTATTAAATGTAAAAGATATTATTGAATTTGCTGATACTGTAAATTTAGAAGATGTAAAAGATATATTATCAAGACAAATAAATTGTAATATGGCTATTGCGAGAGAAGGTATAAAAAATAATTTTGGTGCTAATGTAGGGCTTAATTTATTAGCTTTATATGGCGATTGTTTACCTGTTCGAGCTAGAGCTATGGCAGCAGCTGGTTCTGATGCTCGTATGAGTGGTTGTTCATTGCCTGTAGTAATTAATTCAGGAAGTGGCAATCAGGGAATGACTGTAACAATTCCTTTAGTAGTGTATGCAGATGAATATAAGATTTCTCAAGAAAAATTGTATAGAGCATTGCTTGTAAGTAATTTATTAGCTATTCATCAAAAGAAATATATAGGAAAATTATCTGCTTTTTGTGGTGCAGTAAGTGCAGGTTATGCTTGTGGTGCGGCTATTACTTATATGTTAGGTGGTAATTTTAATCAGATTGCTAATACTATCATTAATACTTTAGCTAATACAAGTGGTATTATCTGTGATGGGGCAAAACCTTCTTGCGCAGCGAAAATTTCCTCAGCATTAGATGCAGCACTTTTAGCTCATACAATGAGTATGCATGATGATGTATTCCATGCTGATGAAGGTATTGTAAAAGATGATTTAGAAAAAACTATTAGAGCGGTAGGATATATTGGTCGAGAAGGAATGAAATCAACAGATATTGAAGTGTTGAATATTATGATTGATAAAGTCTGTCCGTGAATTAATTTGATGAAAAATAAATAAAAGAGGTCTTGAAGATGGCAAGATTAATAGATAAAGGTACTAGAGAATATACCTGTGCATTAATCATGATGTTTTTTGGTAGTTTGGCAGCATTTGGGGCAGAGTATTGTTTGCAACCAGTTATACCTATTTTGGCACAAGATTTTAACTTGACTCCGACACAAGCAAGCTTATCCATGTCTTTTGGTACAATCGGTATGGCTTTTTCAATGTTGTTGATAGCTAGTATTTCCAAACATTTGGAACGTAAAAAAGTCATGGTAATCGCTTTGGGGATTTCTTCTATATTGATATTGTTGATGTCAATTACAGAAGAATTTGCATTGATTTTGGCTTTGCGTTTTGTACAGGGAATTTTATTGGCAGGTTTTCCTTCTTTAGCTGTAGCTTATATAAATGAGGAATTCAATCCTAAAATAATCGGTGCTGCTATTGGTGTTTATGTAGCAGCAACGCCTCTTGGCGGTCTAGTCGGTCGTATTTTAATCAGTACCTTAACAGATGTAGCTTCATGGAGAATGGGCTTGATGATTGCCGGTATATTATATTTATTGAGTGCAATCATGATGTGGATTTTCTTGCCACCATCTCTAAATAAAAAAATCGAACATGGTAAAATTAAAATACAATGGAAAGATTTTTTGAGTTTATTGCAAAATAAGAAAATAATTATGATATATTTAATAGCTTTTTGTGTAATGGGCTGTTTTGTATGTACGTATAATTTTATTTCTTATGTATTGATGGCAGAACCTTATAATTTGAGCCAAACTATAATTGGTTTTATCTTTGTGCTTTATTTAGTAGGTTCAGTAAGTTCAGCCGTTATGGGAACATTATCTGACCATTATGGTCATGGAATAATAATCGTGATTTCTGTTATTATTCAATTAGTTGGTATTTTATTGACTTTATTTATGCCTTTAATCGTGAAGATAATAGGTCTTGCTATATTTACTTATGGCTTTTTTGGTGTGCATTCAAATGCTTGTGCGTGGGCACCGCAGAGTTGTCAAAATGATAAAGCGCAAGTTTCTGCGATGTATATGCTATTTTACTATATTGGCGCTAGTACATTTGGTACAATTGGCGGTACTTTTTTAAGTAATTATGGTTGGAGCGGTATAGTAGTATTTGAAACTGTTATTTTGACTATAGGTTTAATTTTGGCAATAATCTTATATAAAAAGAAGGAATAGTAAAAGTATAATTTTTAGAGATTTAGGATGTGTAAAATTTGTTTTTTAAACAAGAATATATTGCATCAGTAGAAACAAATCCCTCTATATTATTTTTTGATTTAGAAATGACTGGTGGCAATACTAGATATGATGAAATTTTACAATTTAGTATTGTGGATTTATATAAAGGTGTGGTATTCAATGAGTATATAAAGCCACGAAAATGTAAATCGTGGAAAGATACAGAAGCTATACACCATATAACACCAGAAATGGTAAAAGATTGTTTTACGATAAATGCTCATCAAGCAACAATAAAAAATTTATTTAAACATGCAGATATGGTCATTGGCTATGGCATTGAAAATGATTTGCGCTTTATGAAAAAAGATAAAATTTTTGTAGGTAAAAATACTATTATTTATGATTTACAAAAATCTTTTTCACGAGTTTATAGCAATGATAATAATATGCCTAGCTTGAAATCTTGCGCGCAGTATTATAGATGTCCAAATTTAGGAAAAGCTCATGACAGTTTGATTGACACATATATTACCGTTTATTGTTTTGTATGCATTTATGGATTAGATATGCCCAAGTGGCTAAAAGATATAGTAGAAAAGCAAAAAAGTAATTAATTATTTATTAGAAGCTGTATAAAATCTCATTATCATAAATAAAATTTATGATAACATTAAATATGTTAAAAAAATCACATAAAGTCATTGACAATAGTTTTATTAATACCTATACTGTAAATAGAATGTTATGTTCTATTTTTTATATTGTACATAGGTTAATTTTTGGGTATTTCATAAGTAATAAGTATGAAAGATTTATTTGTGAGAATACTTTATAAAAACTTAAAATATGATATAATAGATATAATTAATATTATATGTGTTGTATGACTTTGGTATAACATAATGCTCTTAATTTAAGAGCGTATGAATATAAAAGGTTGGGGCAACAACCTCTAAGATAGATATTTAAATCCTATGTTATAAATTAATATAGGTAGTGTCATTATGTCTTAAAATCACATAGATATGTGAATTGTCAATTGCATATATATGAAGGAGTGTTTATTTTATTATGGCAAAAGTAAAAATTACTGAAACAGTATTACGCGATGGCCATCAGTCCTTGCTTGCTACACGTATGCGTCTTTCCCAGATGCTTCCACAGCTCGAAGCTCTCGATGCTATTGGCTACAAATCTTTAGAAGCTTGGGGCGGAGCTACATTTGATAGCTGCCTTCGTTTCCTTGATGAAGATCCATGGGAACGTCTTGACACATTAAAAGCTCATCTTAAAACTCCTATTCAGATGTTGCTTCGTGGTCAGAACCTTTTAGGTTACTACCAATATCCAGATGATGTTGTTCGTGCTTTCGTTAAAAAAGCTGCTCAACATGGTATTGGTGTATTCCGTATCTTTGATGCTCTCAATGATACTCGTAACCTCAAAACAGCTGTAGAAGCTGCTAAAGAAGCTAAAGCTGAAGTTGAACATTCTGTAGAAGTTCAAGGTTGCTTAGTTTACACAGTTGGCGGTCCTCACACTATTGCTGAATTTGGTAAATTAGCTAAAGAACTTGATGCTATGGGCGTTGATTCCATCTGCATTAAAGATATGTCTGGTTTATTAAAACCATATGATGCTTATGAACTCGTTAAAGAATTAAAAGCATCCACAAAACTTCCTATTCAGTTACACACTCACTATACTAGCGGTTTTGGTTCCATGGCTTACATGAAAGCTATCGAAGCTGGTGTAGATGTAATTGACTGTGCACTTTCTCCATTCGCTATGGATACTTCTCAGCCTTGTACAGAAACTATGGTTGCTGCACTTGAAGGTACTGAATATGATACAGGTCTTGACCGTCAGGCTATGACTCCAATCGCTAAACACTTCCTCGGTGTTAAAAAAGAAATCATTGACGAATTTGGTTTAAAAGGTTACTTCGATGTTAACCCTAACGTTCTTGACTTCCAGATTCCAGGTGGTATGTTATCCAACCTTGTTAATCAGTTAAAAGAAATGGGTATGGCTGATAAATATCAAGATCTTCTTGATGAAATGCCACGCGTTCGTGCTGACCTTGGTTACCCACCACTCGTTACTCCTTCTAGCCAGATTGTAGGTACTATGGCTACATTCAACGTTATGACTGGCGAACGTTATAAAATGGTTCCAGACGAATTCAAAAAACTTGCTCGTGGTGAATTCGGTCGTACTCCACAGCCTGTTAACCCAGAAGTTCTTGAAAAATGCGGCATTAAAGAAGAAGACTTGGTTACTTGCCGTCCAGCAGACCTTCTCGAACCAGGTATGGATAAATTCAAAGCAGAACTTGCAGCTAAAGGCTTCCCTAACGCTAGCGAAGAAGATGTATTATCTTATGCTCTCTTCCCAGCTGTTGCTGAAGAATTCTTCAAAAAACGTACTGTTAAAACTCTTAAAGAACTTGGTGTTGCTAACCCAACTGACGAAGATGTTTTACTTTACAACCTCGATGCTGAAGTTGCAAAAAAATTCTTTGCTGCTAAATAATTTTACTTTTAATTTTAAATATGAAAAGGCTCCACTTCTTGTGGGGTCTTTTTATATTAGTTTTTTTAATGACTTGAAATATAATTAAAATATAATAAAACAGCTTTTTAGATATTGATTTATAGTTAAATTTTTAGATAAAATATTTTACTGATAAACTAACTTGAAGTAGTTATATAGAGTTATATAAGGAGAAATAGAAAGCGATGCAGTTGAATATTACAACAGACTATGCTATTAGAATTATTTTAGCATTAGCTAATAGAGATGGCGAAGTAGTATCTTCAAAAGATATCTCTATGACGATGAAAATTCCTCAAAAATATGTATTGAAAATAACACGCAGTTTAGTAGCTGTTGAGTTGATAGAACGTCGTTCGGGTGTATATGGTGGTTTTTTATTGGCTAAAAAGCCAGAAGAGATATCTTTATTAGAAATAGTTAAAGTAATGGAACCAACGATGTATGTAAATCGTTGTTTAGAAGAAGATAATTATTGCAGTAGAGATGCTGTTGATAATTGTTCGATAAGAAAATTTTATACTAATTTTCAAAATATAATTGAAGAAAAATTTTCAGAGATTACTATAAAAACTTTGATAGACAATAAATAAAAAAGATGTTTTCTTTTGAAAACATCTTTTTATTTTGCCTATATATAAATTGAATTAAGAATTTTGTTCTTGATATTGTTTAAAGTTTTTAATTATAGCAATTGGTGTTTTTTGAGATGCGTTACCAAATGGATTATCGATAAGTAATTTAGCAACCATTTGACCATTACAGCCATCTGTTACATCTACGATACGAGAACGTTTTAAGTCGTTAACATCGGCGATTACAGCACCAAAGCAGTTAAGGCGAGATTTTAAATTATTAACTACTTCTTTTGTGTTTTCAGGGCCATAAACGATAGATTTATCAAATGGTGGCATTGTGCCAGTTACATCATCAATAAGAGCTGTTTGACGGCCAGCGATTTGATAGAATACACCGGATTTACCTACTAATTTTGCTAAGAAGCCGATGAATAAGCCAGCAGCTACACGGAAATGACCTTCTTTAATCATTAATGATTCCATACCGTGAGGAGTTGCAAGACTACCATAATCTGGAATGAAACGGCAACAAAATTGAGCCATATGAGAAATTTTGAGGTCTTCAGGACGAATGTATAATCCTTGAGTGATAGCCACAACGCTTTCAGCTACAGTGATGACATCATCAGGACCAATTTTATCTTTTGTATATTTTTCGATAGTATCTACAATATCATCTTTTTTTGTTAGAATACGAGTCGGAATGGGTATAATTTTAACTTCAGACATGATTTACCTTCCTTTTTTACAGTTATAAATTTAAAATATTAACAAGTTCTTATAAATTAATCTGCAAGCTTGATATCTGCTAATTTAGCGATTTCTTCAGATGTAAGCACGATTGTTTCTTTGGAGATTTTCCATGGGTAACGTGCAGCATGCTGATAAACGATATCAAGTGGTAAATCAACCATATGAGTAAGTGTTTGTTTGATATCATTGTTTTTGCGGTCAATTAATTTAACGCGAATAACAATGTCAATGCTTTCTTTTTTCTGAATTAATACAGCTTCAAAATAATCATCTTCACGAGGAACGCCTTTTAATTCAGCTTTTGCTTCAACTTTCACACCATCGAATTGTTCATATGGTAAAAGTTGACGAACGTAACAGTCCATGATTGTAGCACATTGTTTACCTTCATTGGCAACATTGATAGTAGTGCTAAGTGAAATACTGTCTTGAGTGATTTCATCAACAGTAAATGGTGTATGTTCGCTAGCTTTCATGTTGACAATAGCATCACCAACAACACGAATGATTACTTCATTGAGTAAGAATAAAATAATTAAAATCCATAGAATAATTGTGATAATAAAATCCACATCAATGCCCCCAATTGTGTTATTTTGCAAATGTAGTTAAATCTACATCTGTAATAGGTGGAATATCACTACCTAAAATAATTTCAGCCATTTTTTCAGAATTATTCTGTTTGGCAGAAAAGCGTAATTCAAGAGAACCAGATTGTTCTTGTGTATTGAGTAAATTATTTTTTGTAAGTATAGTAGCAGCATCTTTAGCTGTTTCTAAGGCTGGATTGATTAAAGCAACATCTTTGCCAAAATGTTTTGTTAAAACTTCACTGATGATAGGATAATGTGTACAACCTAAAATCAAAGAGTGAATATCGCTAGTTTTAAACTTGTCTGCATATTCTTGTACAGCTTCATCAATAGCATCATCATGAATATGACCTGTTTCAATCAATGGTACAAATTTTGGGCAACCTACACCAAAAACCTTTATCTGTGGATCAAGGTTAGAAGCTGCTTGTTTATGCATACCTTTTTTGATAGTAGCTTCTGTAGCGATAACACCGATATGTTTATTTGCAGAAGCTTTAACAGCAGGAATGATAGCTGGGTTCATAGGAACTAAAGCAAAAGAAGTTTTGTCTTTAATTACTGGATAACCATAAGATGTCATAGTATTGCAAGCACAAACTGCCATTTTTACGCCACGAGATTGGAAATAATCCATAAATTGTTGTAGAAATGAAATGATTTCTTCAGGAGTGCGTGAACCATATGGGGCACGAGCTGAATCTCCGACAAATATAAAATTTTCATGAGGTAAAAGGCGTCTTAGTTCTTTTAATACTGTGAGGCCTCCAAGACCAGAATCAAAAACACCTATAGGTGAATTGCTATCCATTACTGTTGCTCCTTATTGTTATTATTTTAAAGCATTTTGCATTTTTGTATAGTATTTTTCAGGCAAACGAGTTATATGACCAGTAGCTTTGCTTGTGAATACATTTTGAGTGAAACCTTCAACTAATAAAGTATTATCACAATCGCGATAGATTTTATAGCTGAATTCCATTTTTACTTTGGTTAAAGCTACAGGTGTAGTTTCTATGCGTAAAACATCATCAAATTTACCTGAAGCTATATATTTACATTTCACTTCGGTGATAGGAAAAACATAGCCATCTTCCATCATTTCGCCAAGTGTGATACCGATTTCACGTAAGAAATTAACACGGCCAATTTCAAACCAACGTATGTAGTTAGAATGATGTACGACAGCCATAGCATCAGTATCATAAAAATTAACACGATGGATAGAGGTACTAATCATAAAATCATCTCCAATATAAAATAAAACACCGCCAAAAGGCGGATACAATAAACTATGAGTTAGATAAATATATGTATATGCCTCATAGCCAAACTTCATTATACTAATAATTGAAGTGCTTTTCAAGATTAATTTTGAGGAATTTATCTTCCAGGTCGTTGCAAGCGATAGGAAATTTTGGCATCTTTTTTAGTGAAGGCAACCCATAAATCACAAGCAGTGCAAAAAAAGCGACCTTTGGCTTCTGGTCTTGCTACATGACCAAGTTTTCTACGACAGACTGGGCATTTTATATCCAACAGAAACACTTCCTTAATTTAATGAGATTAAAATAAAAAGCACAGATTTTTCTGTGCTGATACTTAGAATTGGTGTGCCCAACAGGAATCGAACCTGTATTTTTGACTCCGGAGGTCAACGTTCTATCCATTAGACTATGGGCACATATAAACTATATTATACTAAAAAAATAAAATTTTTCAATGATAAAGATATGATATCTATTTATAAAAAATAAAGGTACTTTCAATTAAGAAAGATACCTTTATTTTATTTATTATTCCTGTTGGGATAAATTTTGAGCTACAGCAATAAAAGATTTTTCACAAAGTTCATCTAAGCGAGTGAAATCTTTATTGAGATATAGATAACCTAAAACTGCTTCAAATCCTGTGCTTATATGATAATCATGGACTGAAGCCACACGTGGAGCGTGCGATTTAGCATTTTTTCCACGCTTGAAGACATATGCTTCATCTTCCGTTAAATCGTCTTTGATAGCTTTATAAGCTTGTGCTTGAAGCGTAGCTGAGACTAATTTCATACTGAAATCATTCAAAAGATGTACGCGAGATTGTTCAAAATTAAGCAATCTTGTGCGTATATAAAGATGATAATAAGCATCACCTACATAGGCTAAAACAAGCGGAGATAGATTGCGCGTAGGTATATCTTCATAACGATTTTTTAATTCATCAGGTGCTGTAAATTCAAAAAGATGTTGTTTTAAATATTGATATTGTTTGAATTTCATTATTTTTTCCAGCGAACACCAGTAGGAGAATCTTCTAATGTAATACCGATATTTTTAAGTTCGTCACGGATTTTATCAGCAGTTGCCCAATCTTTATTTTTACGAGCATTTTGACGAATATCAATGATTAAATTCATGAGATTATCCACAAGTCCATCATCAGCGGAGTTATCATCGTCTTCTAAAATACCAATGATATCAGCCATTTCGCTGAATACATCAAGAGCAGTATCAACAGCTACTTTACTGCAAGCTACTTTACCGGAAGTTACTTCATTGTAGTAGATATTGATTTCTTTAGAAAGGTCAAACATATTTGCAATAGCAAGAGCTGTGTTGAAATCATCGTCCATAGCTTCAAAGAAATTTTGTTTGCACTGTTTTGCTTTAGCGATAAGTTCTTCACCAGATGTAGCATCAGTTGTGTTTTTAGCTAATTCTTTGAGATTATCAAGAGCATTTTTTAAACGGTTTAAGCTAGTTGTAGCTTCATCAAGACGAGCATCACTGAAATCAAGTGGGCTACGATAATGAGTAGATACGATGAAGAAGCGAAGTACTTCTGCTGGGTATTTATCAAGGATTTCTTTAACAGTGAAGAAATTGCCGAGAGATTTACTCATTTTTTCTTGATTGATTGTGATAAATCCATTATGAAGCCAATAGCGAGCAAAACTATGGTCATCACCACAATAAGCTTGAGATTGAGCAATTTCATTTTCATGATGAGGGAAGATTAAATCGCTACCGCCACCATGGAAATCAAATGTTTTACCAAGATATTTTAAAGACATAGTAGAACATTCAATATGCCAGCCAGGACGACCATTGCCCCATGGGCTTTCCCAGAATGGTTCACCTGGTTTTGCTGCTTTCCAAAGAGCAAAATCCATAGGATTGTGTTTGCTTTCATTGACTTCAATGCGAGCACCAGCCATCATATCTTCAAGTTTACGGCCACTTAATTTACCATAACCTTTGAATTTTTCTACGCTGAAATAAACATCGCCATTTAATTCATAAGCATAGCCTTTATCAATGAGTACAGATATCATGTCAATGATTTCTGGAATAGTTTGAGATACTTTAGGATAAATATCAGCATGTTTTACATGAAGTTTATCCATTACTTCAAAATAAGAATTGATATATCTTGTGGAGATATCGCTCCAATTTACACCTTCTTGGTTAGCAGTGCGGATGATTTTATCATCTACATCAGTAAAGTTTTGGATATGTTTTACTTTATAGCCAAGATGAGTGAAATAGCGTTTGATTACGTCCCAAGTAACGAATGGGCGAGCATTACCAATATGAGGGTGATTGTATGGTGTAACACCGCAAACATAAATGCTTACTTGTCCCTCTTTTAGTGGTTTGAATTCTTCTTTTTGTTTTGTTAGAGTATTATAAACTTTAAGCATGATTATTCTTGGAATCCTCCAATTCTTTTTTTAGTTTTTCTAATTGTAATTGTAAATCAGAAATACGATGAGAAAGTGTTTTAATCATATCTAATTCAGGGTCTGGTAACTTATCATGAGATAAATCGACGTCGAGCTCTTCGGCTAATTCACGCATTTTTGGAGAAATTGGTTTTTCTTCAACTTGTGTTTTTTCACCTTTGATTAAAATGACTCTACCCGGAATACCTACAACAGTAGCATATGCTGGTACTGGTTTTACTACGACAGAACCAGCACCAATTTTGGCATGGTCGCCTACAGTGAATGAGCCTAAAACTTTAGCACCACAAGCCACTACGACATTATTACCAATAGTAGGGTGGCGTTTCCCTTTTTCTTTGCCTGTACCACCCAAAGTAACTCCTTGGTATAAGGTAACATTTTTACCGATAATAGTTGTTTCGCCAATGACGATACCGGAACCATGGTCAATGAATAAACCAGGGCCTATTTGCGCACCAGGGTGGATTTCAATTCCTGTCAAAAATCTACCTAAATGAGAGATTAAACGAGGAATGACTACCCAATTTTTTTTGTAGAAATAATGACTTAAGCGGTAAAGCCAAATAGCATGCAAACCAGGATAACATAAGAGAACTTCAAATATACTTTTGGCAGCAGGGTCACGCTCAAATACAACACGAATATCTTTTTTTAAAGTTGATAATAAGTTCATAATGCTCACCGTTATAACGTATAACCCAGCCAAAAAATAGCTGGGTTATATGGATTATTTCTTTATAAATTTTAATTAGATTTAAGCTAAAGTGCGTTCAATGCGTTTTGCTGCACGTTCATAGCCTAAAACTTCTACAAGACCAGCAAGGTCAGGGCCATGCATTTGACCAGTTAAAGCAATACGAATAGGCATATAAACGGATTTTCCGCCTAATTTTATACCTTTATTAGCTTTGAAGTCTTTCATGATTTGTTTGAAAATTGGTTGGATATTTTCAGCTGTGAATTCTGTAAGCTCAGCTAATTTATTTTTAAACATAGTGATAACTTCAGTTGCAGTTTCTTCTTCAAGAACAGCTTTACATTCATCATCTTCTACTGTGAAATCATCTTTATAATAGAGGTCAGCGAAATCTACATATTGAGCAGCAAAACTCAAATGATCGCGAATAACTTCTGTGAAGCGATTTAATCTAGCCATTTCTTGTTCATCTGGAGTATCAGAGATATAGCCTTTTTCGATGAGATGAGGAATAGCCATCTGTGTGATTTGAGAAGCAGGGATTTTTTTCATGTATTGAGCGTTGATCCAGTTTAATTTGTCGATATCGAATACAGCTGGATTTTTAGCTACATGGTCCATAGAGAATTCTTTGATTAATTCATCAATGGAGAAGATTTCTTGTTCACTTTGAGGAGCCCAGCCTAAAAGTGCTAAGAAGTTAACGATTGCTTCTGGCAAATATCCGAGGTTTTTATATTGTTCAACGGAAGTTGCACCGTGACGTTTACTCATTTTTGTATGGTCTTTACCCAAGATAAGAGAAATATGACCAAATTTTGGTACAGGGAAGCCAAGTGCTTCATATAAAACTACTTGACGAGGAGTGTTGGATAAATGTTCTTCTGCACGGATTACATGAGTGATATGCATTAGAGCATCATCAATTACTACTGCGTAGTTATATACAGGGATACCATCAGCTTTAACGATAACGAAATCACCGATACCGTTGGAGTCAAAGCTCATTTTTCCACGAACCATATCATCAAAGTTTACGGATTGGTCGCAAGGAGTGCGGAAGCGGATAACAGGTTTTCTACCTTCAGCTTCGTATTTTGCGATTTGTTCAGGTGTAAGGTTACGGCAATGACCACCATAAAGAGGCATTTTATTTTGTGCACGAAGAGCTTGACGTTCAGCTTCGATTTCTTCTTCTGTGCAATAGCAGTAATAAGCTTTACCTTCAGCTAATAATTTATCAGTGAATTTTTTATAAATATCTAAACGTTCAGTTTGACGATAAGGACCATATTCGCCACCTACATCAATACCTTCATTCCAATCAAGACCGAGCCATTTTAAAGCAGCTTTGATATTTTCCTCAGATTCTTTTGTAGAGCGAACTCTATCTGTATCTTCAATACGTAAAACAAATTTTCCATCAGTGTATTTTTTCGCTAATAACCAGTTGAATAATGCACTTCTTGCCCCACCAATATGGAATGGACCAGTAGGACTTGGTGCAAATCTAACTCTGATTTGTTCAGACATTAGTGATACCTCCAAATATATGAATTGATAATTATGAAATTTATTTAGCAAATTCTATTATACCATACAAAGGCAAGCACTTGAGCAGGGAAATAAGGATAAATTAATTTTTTATAAATTTAATTTATCAATACTACACATAGCATAAGAGGAAATTCCTTCTTCACTACCTGTAAAGCCCAAACGTTCTTCTGTAGTAGCTTTGATATTGACATCTTCAATAGGCAAATTCAAAATTTCAGCCACATTTTTTTGCATAGTAGGAATGAATGGCAATAATTTTGGTCGTTGAGCAACAATAGTAGCATCGATATTGTTGATTTTATAGTTTTTAGCTTGTAAAAGTTCTCCTACATGTTTTAACAATATTAAGCTAGAGATACCTTTAAATCTTTCATCTGTGTCAGGAAAATGTTTGCCGATATCACCAAGAGCAGCAGCACCAAGTAGAGCATCAGAGATTGCATGAAGTAATACATCAGCATCAGAATGACCAAGTAGACCTTTTTCGTGAGGAATATCAACGCCTCCTAAAATAAGCTTGCGGTCAGTTACTAATTTATGCACATCATAGCCTATACCAACTCTAGACATAATTAAACCTCTTTTCTATTCTATTTATTATTTTTATTTTGAGACCTTAGTGAAGACTTCATTAAATAATGAAGAGATTTTTATTTTAGCGTGATTTTTTACTTTTTGTCCGAATAACATTTCTGCGATGACTAAATCTGTAGGAGTTGTAACTTTAATATTATTATAATCTCCCATAACGAGTTTTACTGCATGGCTAGTGCGACGAACAAGGCTAGCTTCATCAGTACCTAAGAAATTATCTTCTTGAGCTTTTTTATGAGCTTCAATTAAAATTTCTTTTTTAAAACCTTGTGGTGTTTGAATTGCCCATAATTTGTTTCTATCTGGTACTCGTTCGATAAAGCCCATTTCATTGATTTCAGCTGTAGTATCTTTTACAGGAACGGCACAAACAGCTGAACCAGATATCATGACTTCATTGATTACATTTTGGATTACTGTTTCAGAAATTAAAGGACGAGCAGCATCATGAACAAGTACGATATCAGAAGCAGGATCTACTGCCATTAAGCCATTATAAACAGAATATTGGCGTTCAGAACCACCTGCTACGATTTTGTAAGGTTTTAGTTTAGGAATTTTACTTAAGACTTTGCGAATAATTTCCATCTCATTGATATCGACAGCAATGATTAATTCATCAACACAATCACAATGAGAAAAAGTAAGTAGAGTTTGAATTAAGATTGGTTTACCTGAAAGCTCAGTGAAAATTTTGTTGAAGCCAAGTCCCATGCGTTTTCCTTGACCGGCTGCGGGAAAAATAACAGAAACCATAAGAATACCTCCTTAAAAAAAGACTACGAAGTATAAACCCCATAGTCTTTTCATAGTTTTTATTTTGGTTTGGCAAAAATCATGCGTCCTGCTGCTGTCTGTAATACAGAAGTAACAACAACTTCTAATGTTTCATTGAGATGTTTATGACCACCTTCAACAACAATCATTGTACCGTCGTCTAAATAAGCAACACCTTGCCCTTGTTCTTTACCATCTTTTACTACAGTTACTACCATAGTTTCACCAGGAATAACTACTGGTTTTATAGCATTAGCTAATTCGTTAATATTGAGAACTTGAACGCCTTGTAAATCAGCGACTTTGTTTAAATTAAAATCGTTAGTGATGATTTTAGCACCGATTTCTTGTCCTAAACGGATTAATTTGGAATCAACACCTGTAACATCATCATAATCGTGATGGTCAATTTTTACAAGCATATCAAATTCTGTTTGAATGCGTTTTAAGATATCCAGACCGCGTCTACCGCGTGTTCTTTTGAGTAAATCTGAAGAGTCAGCGATAAATTGTAATTCTTCCAATACGAAAACAGGAATTAACAAAGTACCTTCAATAAAACCTGTTTTGCAGATATCAGCAATTCTACCATCAATAATAACACTTGTATCGAGTAATTTATATGATGGAGTGTTTAATTCTGTCTTTATTTTATCCACAGATGAATTATTATCATTTTTATTAGCGTCTTCTTTAATGCGAGAAGGTAATAATGCAATAATATCTTTTCGTTTCTTTATGGTAATATATAAACCTAAATAACCAAAGACAATACTGAAAATGATTGGAATGTAAGGACCGATTAAAGGAATTCTAGAGAATGCGACACCTAAAAGATTAGCAAGAATAAGACCGATAGCTAAACCTAAAACACCAGCAACAACATCATGTGTTGGCATTTTACTGAGCTGACGTTCTACCCATATAGAGAAGATACGTAATTTGTTTATACAATAAGAAGAAGAAATAAATCCAATAGAACCACCAATAATACCACCGATGAGAATAGATAGAGCATTCATCATAGTCATATCTAAAATATCGAGGTTAATTTGTAAAAATTCAGCACTAATAATATAGGCTAAAACAGGACTAGCAAACTCTAGTAAGGTTGCCCCGATAATAACAGCAAAGACTGTTATAAAAAATTTTAAAACTCTATTTAATAACACTGTTGAAATTAAACCCCCTTTACGAATGTGTTATAAATTTATTCTACTAAAATAATGAACAAAAGTCCATTAAGATTGCAAAATTATAATCAAATTATAATTTTTTAATCATAAACTCATAATATATTCGGATTGATTTTGAGAAACGATTTTAAAACCTAATTTTTTGTACATATTTACAGCATAATTATTCTTTTGCACGGATAGTGATATTTGAGTATAATTTTTTTTCCGTAAAAAAGTTAAAAAGTTTTTTAATAAAGAAGTACCAATACCTTTATTTCGATATTGAGGGTATATGGACATAGCTAGTTCAGGAATATTGTCATTCAGATGACCAAATCCTTGAATACAGCGTATCCATACAGCACCTACTATATAATTATCAACTTGGGCAATAAAACAATAATCATCTTTTTCTTTACCAAAATTATTTATATAACGCCATAAACTAGGTTCTTGAATTATTGTTCTGGGTGGAATTTGGTCAGTATCTGCAAGAAAAATTGCTTCATATAAAAAATCGGTTAATAAAGGAATTTCATTTTCTTTTATAGGACGAATTATTATATTCATGATAAAACCTCTAGTTAAGTGCAATTTTTAAGGCTTCACTTAAATAACGAACACCATGGATTTGTACATTTGAAGCAAAATGTTCAAGGCGTTCTAAGTTTTTGGCAGGTAAAATGATATTTGTAAAGCCCATGCGAATAGCCTCGCGAACTCTTATATCCGGCTGACTGACAGAGCGTACTTCGCCAGAAAGTCCGACCTCACCAAAGATAATAGTTTGAGGTTTGATACTTTGATTGCGAAAACTTGAAGCCATAGCACAGCAAAGAGCTAAATCGACAGCTGGGTCATCTATTTTTATGCCACCTGCTACTTTTACATATACATCACAAGTACCCATATTTAAATGCACGCGTTTTTCTAAGACTGCTAATAATAATTGAATTTTTTTGATGTCTATAGAGTCAGAAGTTCTGCGTGGTGGTACGTATGGTGTAGGAGCTACTAGAGATTGTATTTCTACTAAAAGAGGTCGAGTTCCTTCAAGGGCAGGTATGATTACTGTACCAGATTCATTGCTATTTTCTTCAGATAAAAACATTTTGGAAGCATCAGGAACATCGACAAGACCAGTTTCACGCATTTCAAAAATACCTATTTCATTAGTATTACCAAAGCGATTTTTTATAGCACGTAAGACGCGATATTCAGCATTGCGTTCGCCTTCAAAATAAAGTACAGTGTCAACGATATGTTCAAGTACACGAGGGCCTGCAAGTGTGCCATCTTTAGTTACATGACCAATGATGAAGATGGAGATATTATTTTGTTTGGCAATGCGAAGTAAGCTTACAGAACATTCACGTACTTGGCTGACGCTACCTGGCGCACTTTGGACATCAGGGCGAAAAATAGTTTGAATGGAGTCGATGATCAATAAATCTGGCTTTGTTTCAAGTACATGACGTTCAATGCGTTCTAAATCTGTTTCGCTTAGAACAAAGAGATTATCTTGAAGTGCATTTAATCTATCAGCTCGCATGCGAATTTGACGAGCACTTTCTTCACCTGTTACATATAAAACTTTATGGGTAGTAGCTACATTAGCACAAATACGCAAATTTAAACTGGATTTACCAACACCAGGGTCACCGACCATGAGGACAAGTGCCCCTGGAATTATACCTCCACCTAAAACGCGGTTCATTTCTACAGAGCCAGCACTAAATCTAGGTAAATCTTCTGTAGCAATTTCTTTTATGGGTTTAGGTGAACTATTTGTTTTATTTGTACTAAGGCTAAAACCACGATTATTAGAAGGAGTAACTTCTTCTAATTCTTCAACTAAAGTATTCCACTGACCACAACCTGGGCATTTGCCAAGCCATTTAGGAACACTATAGCCACATTCTTGACATACATATAAGGTTTTGCGTTTAGCCATAATAAGTTTCCTTGTAATTTTTTTATTATTTGGATTTAATGTGTAAATATTTTTTGAGATATTTTGCCATGGATTTTACTAGCCAAACAATGGCGATTAAAAAATTTAAAGTAAAATTTTTTATGCGTTTTATCAAAGATTTTTCAGCTAAAAAATTTTTTTGTACTTTATTCATTATTTATTTGTAACCTCAAAATTATCTGTTAGATTTTCGATATTTTCTGTAGGCAATACATCATCAACTTTAAAAGTCAATTTATCCTCAACACAATCTACAATTATTTTTTGCATGGATTTTATACTTTTTTGCAATAATTGTTCAGCAAGTGGGTCTTGAAGATAGCGTTGAACTGCACGTTTTAGCGGTCTAGCACCATAGATTGTATCAGTGCCATGTTTTAAGAGATAAGATTTTACTTCATCTTTGATGATTAATTCAATATCCATTTCAGCTAATCGCTTTTGAACATCATTTAATAATAAAGTAACGATTTGAGTCAATTCTTTATCAGTTAGTGGTTCGAAGATGATTATTTCATCAATACGATTGAGAAATTCTGGCTTGAATTGTCTTTTTACTTCGTCCATGACGATTTTTTTAGCATTTTGTTTAATCTGTTTATCTTCATTGACAGCAAAGCCCATGGTATTTGTCTTTTGTGGTTGCAGTTTAAAAGCACCTGCATTTGATGTCATGATGATGACTGTGTTTTTGAAATCAACAGTTCTGCCTTGGCTGTCAGTTAGGCGACCATCATCTAAGACTTGCAGAAGAATATTGAAAATATCTGGGTGGGCTTTTTCGATTTCGTCTAATAAAATAACAGCATATGGTTTGCGACGAACAGCGTCAGTTAATAGACCGCCTTCATCATAGCCGATATAACCTGGAGGAGCACCGAGCATGCGAGATACTGTGTGTTTTTCCATATATTCGGACATATCAAAGCGTATCATGGCGGATTCATCACCGAAAATAGCTTCTGCCAATGAACGTGCTAATTCTGTTTTACCTACACCAGTAGGGCCTAAAAATAAAAATGAACCGATAGGACGTTTTGGGTCTTTAAGTCCTGCTCTAGCACGGCGAATGGCTTTAGCTACAGCGTTTACACCTTCATTTTGACCTACTACACGTTTATGAAGTATATCTTCAATATGCAAAAGTCTATCTGCTTCTTTAGCTACTAATCTTTTTACAGGGATACCAGTCCAAAGAGTAGCGACATCGGCGATATCTTCTTCAGTTACAGCTATTTGAGCATTATTTTGTTTTTCCCATGCAGTTTTGGCAGTAGCTAATTCTTCTTTGATTTGTATTTCTTGGTCGCGGATAGTAGCTGCTAATTCATAATCTTGATTATCAATAGCTTTTTCTTTAGCTTTTTTCAAATCTTGAATTTTTTGTTCTAATTGTGAAATATTTGTAGGAATATTTACTGTTTTTAAGCGAACTTTAGCAGCTGCTTCGTCCATTAAATCAATGGCTTTATCTGGTAAAAATCTATCTGTGATATAGCGCTGAGATATTTTTACAGCAGCTTTGATAGCTTCATCTGTAATTTTAGCACAGTGAAATTTTTCATATTTATTGCGAATGCCTTTTAAAATGCTGATAGCATCTTTGGCGCTAGGTTCATTCACCATGATAGTTTGAAAACGTCGTTCAAGGGCAGAGTCTTTTTCAATATATTTTTTGTACTCTTTTAAAGTAGTAGCACCGATTACCTGAATTTCTCCACGAGATAGAGCCGGTTTTAAAATATTAGCAGCGTCCATAGAGCCTTCAGCAGCACCTGCGCCTATGAGAGTATGCATTTCATCAATGAATAAAATAATATTTTTATTTTCAATGATTTCATCAATGATTTTTTTGAGTCTGTCTTCAAAATCACCGCGATATTTAGTGCCAGCAACTAAGCTTGCCATATTTAAGGAAATAATGCGTTTAGAAGCTAAGACTTTAGGAATATTGCCATTGATTAAACGTTGAGCCAATCCTTCTGTAACAGCAGTTTTCCCCACACCTGGCTCACCAATGAGGATGGGATTATTTTTAGTACGGCGAGATAAAATTTGAATTACACGTTCAATTTCACGATTGCGACCGATTACAGGGTCTATTTTTTCTTCTTGTGCCAATATATTCAAATCTCTACCATATTTGTCTAATAGAGGTGTAGCAGAATTATTTTTTTGCTTGTTATCTTTGGTATTATTATCTTTTTTAGGAGCTTTATTTTCTTTAAAGAAAAGACATTTAATTTAGGCATATCGTTTAAAGTATCTTCATTTAATAAATCCAAGATAGCATCATGGATAATATCTAAATCAGCGCCTAAAGAGATGAGGATTTCACAAGCTATACTTTCAGTATCGTAGATGATACCAAGTAAAATGTGTTCAGTGCCAATATAATCATGCCCTAAAGCTTGTGCTTGTTCAACAGCGTATTCCATGATAGTTTTAGCTTCAGGAGAATAGCCTATTTCTTCAGTTTCAAGATCGTCAAAATCTTCTTTTTCCACTAATTCATGAACTCTTTGCCTTACTGTATATAAATCTATACCTATAGAAGAAAGAGCTTTGGCAGCTACATTTGTACCTTCATGTAATAAGCCTAATAAAATATGTTCAGTACCTACATGGCGATGTTTTAAATGTTTTGCTTCATATTGAGCTAATTTCAAGACTTTTATAGCAGATTGAGTAAAGCGTCCTTGCATAATAAAATCCTTCCTCTAGTTTAAAATCAGCTCTTCGATATATCTGGGGCTAATTCTTGCAATATTTTTCTGATGATATGAGCACGTTGTTTATCAATTTCTTGTGGTGTCATATTTTCATTTTGTTGTAAGTTTTGAATATAATTTTTTTGACTGGCAATCAATAAGATATTTAAAAGCTCTGGTTTTGTTTCATCAATGATATCAAGGTCAACGCCTAAGCGCACTTTACTTACTAAATCAAGCATTTCATTTTCGGAGATAAAACGAGCGTATTTTAAAATACCGAAAGAGCGCCATACACGATTAGCGAGTTTATCAGGAGAATAATTTAAAAGAGCTTTTCTTGCTTCACGTTCATGGGAGATAATTTCAGTTACAGTACTATTGAGATTATCGATTAATTCTTGTTCTTTAAAACCTAGAGTTAATTGATTATCTATTTGGAAAATATTACCTGCATTATCTTCGCCAAAGAAATTGCGAATAGCTAAGCCTAATTGTGGTGAAATGTTGACAATTTTTGATAATTGTTGAGTCATCACAAGTGCAGGTAAATGCAGTAAGACAGAAGCACGAAGACCTGTACCTAAGTTGGTAGGGCAAGCTGTTAAATAGCCCATTTTTTCATCAAAGGCAATATTTAAATAAGCTTCAATGGCATCATCAATGGCAAAAGCTTTGGATAAAGGTGTATTTAAATCTAAGCCTGAAGCCATACATTGAATGCGTAAATGGTCATCTTCATTTACCATGATAGCTACAGAAGCATCATTGCTCAAAATCAATAATCTGTTTTCTGGGTTGGTCAATAATTTTTTACTGATGAGATGTTTTTCTACTAAAACTTGTTGTTCAAGATGAGTTAATTTATCGATTTCCAAATAGTCAAATTTTAGACCTGTAGCACTTTCTATGGCTGGAATTAAGCGAATGATTAATTCTTTGATTTGAGCTAAATCATTGATATTAGCGCGATTAGGAAATGGTAAATTTAGGCATTTTGGTCAACTCCTTTATCTAAATTTTGTTTAGCATGTAATTGATTTTCTAAAACTTTAATGCGGTCGCGCAAAACAGCAGCTTGTTCATATTCTTCAGCTTCTACATATTTAGTTATCTGTTTGCGTAAATTTAAAATTTCTTGTTTTAAACTCAATGTGCCACCAGCGCGATTAGGAATTTTACCGATATGGGTACTAGAGCCATGAATTCGACGAAGTAAAGGTTCTAGAGCAAGGGCAAAAGTTTTATAACAATCACTGCAACCTATTTTGCCAGTTCTAGTAAAATCTTGATAACTCATATGGCAACTTGGGCAGATGAGAGGTTTTTTTAAATTATTTGTATCACTATGTTTAGTGGTTTTAGGTTCATGATTGAAAATTCCAGATAAAAAATCATTTATAGAGAATACATTTTGTTTTTCAGCTAATAGGCCTAATTTTGTAGCACAAAATTCACAAAGATGATGTTCTATTTGTCCTTGACTGGTAATTTCAGTCACATAAATACTAGCTTCATGTTTATGACATTCATCACATAACATAAAAAATGCCTCCTTTGTAAATTATTTATAAATAATCTAGCTAAAATTAGCCAAAGTCATAATTAATGATTTGATAAAAGATACACGTTCTTTGGCGTCTAATTTATCAAATACAGTGGAAAGCGTTTGCAAAAGCAATGCTGCTTCACGTTTTTGGATTAATTCTCGTTTAAATAAATAATGAATAATATTATTTACTTCATCTAAAGTGATATCTTCATCTATTTTAGCTAATATATCTTGGTAAATTAAATCTTGTAGTGGAACTCTACCAATGCGAATAAAGCCACCAAGACCACGACGAGATTCGACAACGAAACCTTTGTCTTGAGTAAAACGTGTGCTTAGTACATAACTTATCTGTGAGGGAGCACAAGATATTTCATCGGCAATATCTGAGCGTTTTAATTCTACTTTGCGATTATGCTCAGCCGCCAGACGACGTAGGATATAATCTTCAATTAAGTCAGCTATATTGCTCATATTAATCACCTTTATTTTAAAAATTTTTATCACTAATTATATTATAATTTGACATTTTGACTTAAGCAAGTTTTTTATTTTTAGCCTAAAATTTCTCTATAAAGGTATTTAAAATATTTTTGTTAATAATAAAATAAAAGCATTTAATAGTTAGAGCAAAAATCTAATTATTAAATGCTTTTATTTTAATAATAAATACATATATTATTGTTCTCTAAAATTAATTTTACCTGTAACATCGTCCATAGAATCAACAATAGCAAGAGATTCCAAATGAACACCTTGAGCGCGTAAATCAGCGCCACCTTTTTGGAAACCTTTTTCAATGACGATACCAGCACCAATAAGTTCAGCACCAGCGGATTTTACGATTTCGATAAGACCTTTTAAAGCATTTCCATTAGCTAAAAAGTCATCAATTAATAATACTTTATCTTCTTTAGTTAAGAATTTTTTAGAAACAATTACATCATAAACTTTATTATGAGTGAAAGATTCTACCTTACTTGTATATACGGCACCTGCAATATTTTTAGATTTACTTTTTTTAGCGAAAACTACAGGTACATCAAAAAATTCAGCAACAATGCAAGCAATACCTATACCAGAAGCTTCAATAGTGAGTATTTTTGTAATTTCTTCATTAGCGAATAATCGTTTAAATTCTTTACCTATTTCACGGAATAATTTGATATCCATTTGGTGATTTAAAAAGCTATCAACTTTTAAAACATTTCCTTCTCTAACGATACCATCTGTTTGTATTCTCTCTTCGAGTAATCGCATGCGACTTTTCCTCCTAAAAATTTTCCGTCTATAAATATATAAACTATATTTTACCTATTTTTTGCGATTGTTGCAAGATTTTTCTAATGGATATATAAGAAAAAATAGGTTAGATTATATCTAACCTATTTAAATCTCAAAAAAATATATATAGATGACTTATTTTTGTTTATTTAATAAAGCCATAGCAATTTTTTCGCTAGTGATAGGAAGTTCTTTGAACCAAACACCAGTAGCATTGTAAATCGCATGAGCTAATGCTGGTGAAGGTGTATTGATAACGATTTCACCGATGGATTTTGCACCAAATGGACCAGATTGTTCATAGCTGTTAGCAAATTCCACGCGAAGTTTACCCATATCAAGACGAGATGGCACTTTATATTGCATAAAGGAATTTTCAGCGAGAACACCTTTTTTGTTATAAGTTACATCTTCATATAATGCCATGCCGATACCTTGAACGATACCACCTTCTGTTTGTACACGTGCAAGATTTGGATTGATTGGAGTACCGCAGTCAACTACAGCACAGTAATCAAGGATTTCTACATGACCTGTTTCTTTATCAAGTTCTATTTCTACCATGCCAGCCATAAATGGTGGTGGAGATGATGGCATAGAATTTGATTCAGTATGTTGAAGTGATTGAGTTGCACCGCACATAGAACTTACAGCTATATCATTTAAAGAAACGCTTTCATTTGTATGCATATTGATTACAGATTTACCATCAAAATCAACATCATCAATAGAACATTTGAGCATATTAGCACCAAATGCTTTGATTTTAGTGATTAAGCCAAGAGCAGTTTTTTCTACAGCTTTACCAGTTACATAAGTTGTACTAGATGCATAAGAACCAGAATCATAAGGTGTTGCATCTGTATCAGCTGCGATTACAGAGATATTTTCTAATGGACACATCAATACTTCTGCTGCTATTTGAGCTAAGATAGTATCACAGCCTGTACCCATATCAGCAGAACTGATGGATAAAGTGTAAATTCCTTCATCATTTAATTTTAATGTAGCAGAACCAACGTCAACACATGTGATACCAGAGCCTTGCATTGCCATAGCCATACCAACACTGCGGATTTTGCCATTGCCCATATCACGAGCAGGATATTTTTCGTCCCAGCCAATCATTTCTTTACAGCGAGTTACACAGCGGTCAAGTGTACAGCTTGTAGCAGTTTCACCATAATAAGCTGGCATAACGTCGCCTTCTTTGACAAGGTTCATTTCACGAAGTTTTACAGGGTCAATATTTAATTTGCTAGCAAGTTCATTAACAGCACTTTCTACAGCGAAAATACCTTGAGTTGCACCATAGCCACGATAAGCACCAGCACTCATTACATTTGTATATACTACATCATAAGCAAATTTAAATGCTTTTAAACCACGATAAAGTGGAATGGATTTATGACCAGATAAGCCAACAGTCGTTGGACCATGTTCACCATAAGCACCAGTATTAGAGAGTGTATATACATCTATAGCTTGGATTTTACCTTCTTTTGTAGCACCAATTCGCACGGAAACTTCCATTTCATGGCGAGGTGTAGAAGCTATTTGACATTCTGTACGAGTGAAAATCATTTTGGAAGGTTTTCCTGTTGTATAAGTTACAAAAGCAGGGAAAACTTCAGCTACTACAGTTTGTTTTGCACCAAAACCGCCACCAATACGAGGTTTTGTTACACGAATTTTTGATTGAGAAATATCAAGAGCGTGAGCTACGATACGGCGAACATGGAATACAATCTGTGTGGAGCTTATGATATTTAAGCGATTATAAGTATCCATGTAGCAGTATGTGCAGAATGGTTCCATCATAGCTTGCTGACAAGCTTTTGTATGATAAGTTCCTTCAACTACAACATCGCAATTGTTTAATACTTCATCAACATCGCCTTCACCTTCAGAGCCACAAGCACAGAGATTGCGTTTATTATCTGCACCGACAGGAGCAAGAGAACGCCATGTATCTTCAGGATGAACGAGAATTTTATTATCTTTAGATTTACGGAAATCTAATAATGGTTCTAAAACTTGATATTGAACTTTGATTAATTTTAAAGCTTTATCTACAGCTTGTTCATTTTCCCCAGCAACGATAGCTACAGGGTCACCAACATAGCGAACATGTTTATCTAAAATCAAACGGTCATAAGGGCTAGGTTCAGGATAAGTCTGACCTGCCATAGTGAAGCGTTTTTGAGATACATCTTGATAAGTGAAAATAGCTTCGATACCAGGAACTTTACTAGCTATAGTTGTATTGATATTTTCAATGATAGCATTGGCATGAGGACTGCGTAAAACTTTTACAATCAAGCAATCTTTTGGTGCAACATCATCAAGATATACAGGTTTACCTGTAACAAGTGACATAGCATCAGATTTCATGATAGGTTGATTGACATATTTTAAATTATCTAAATTAGTCATGCTTGTTCCTCCGTTTTACCATTTTTATAATCTAAAAAGGCACGAATACCACGAAGTTGACCTTCATAACCAGAACAACGGCAGAGATTACCAGCTAAATATTCAAGAATTTCTTCATCGGAAGGATTAGGATTTTCTCTAAATAAAGCAATGGCATTCATGATGAAACCTGGATTGCAAAAACCGCATTGTTCTGCGCCTTGATTGGCAATGAAAGCACCAAATTCACGAGCTTCTTCTTGGAGTCCTTCAAGTGTAGTTATATGCTTGCCATCAACACGAGCAGCGAGCATAGAGCAAGATAATACAGGTTTATCTTCAACAAATAAAGTACAAAGCCCACAGTTTGAAGTGTCGCAACCACGTTTTACGCTACTACAGCCATGTTTGCGGACAAAATCTATCAATAATGTATCAGCTGAAATTTCTTCACTGATTTTTTTCCCATTGAGCCATACATTTAAAATCATTAAGCATTTCCTCCTATAGATACTAAAGCACGTTTGACTAAAACATATGCTAAATGTTTGCGATATTGTGCAGAACCACGAATATTAGAGTCTGTTTTTACATTATCTTTTACATAATTTGCAAATGCTTCAATAGTTTCAGGTGATACTTTTTCACCTAAGATATTTTCTTCATCAGCAATGATTACTGCACGATGAGGAGTAGCACCTATTACAGCTTGCCATTTGTCATGAAGTTTAGATACAGCAACAGCCAATACAGGAAAATCTGTTTTTGTCTGTCTATGTGATAAATATGCACAATTTAAAGCAGTTTTTTTCACAATGATATTGACTAAAACATCATTATCATAAGGCATTTTAGCAAATTCACTGATAGGAATGATACCTGCATGATGAAGTTCTACATAAGCATCAAGAGCCATAAATACAGTCAATACATCAGAAAATCCATAACGACCATATATACTACCACCAACAGTAGCAAGATTTCTAAATTGTACACCGACAATATGACGCATAGCTTCTTTCATGCTGTTATTAGTATATTGATTTAAACCAGCATGAAGTTCTAAATCGCGTAATGTTGTCATAGCACCGATTTTAAATTCTGTATCAGTTTCTTCGATAGTATCTAAATTTAAACCAGATAAATCGATAGCGATATTTACATTACCAGTTTGCATTTTCAACCATAACATACCGCCAATGATGCGATTAGTCTTTTTTTGATTTAATTCATAAGCTTCTTCTATAGAGGATACTTTGCGAAATTCTTTGATTGTAAGCACAAAATGCTCTCCTTTCCTTGCTCAAAAAAAGCTATCCGGCAAAATTTGTCAGATAGCTTGTAGGTTATTCTTGTGATATTAAACAAGTCCAACCATCTTTTTGTTCTACTTTGCCTTCCTTCATTAAATGGCCTAATGCACGTTTAAAGGCAGATTTACTGATACCAAAGCGTTCACGAATAACTTCAGAAGCGGTTTCATCACAATAAGGCATTTTGCCACCTCGAGCCATAAGTGTATCATAAAGCATTTGAGCATCAAGATTAATAGCTTTTTCTTTGATTGGTCGCATAGAAACATTGATACGGCCATCATCACGAATAAAAGTAATACGTGTAGTTAAAGTCTGTCCAACACGTGGTTTAGTAGTCATTTCACGCTTATCTAAAAAAGCGATAAAGCGTTCGTCTGTGAAGATAAAAGCACCTTGTTCTGTAAAATTATAAACAGAGCCAGAAACCATATCGCCGACTTTTACATTGTCAGCAGGACGAGAAGCACGACGAATTTCATCTTCAACCTTCATAGTCATAGCTAATCGACCAGATTTATCTGTGTATAATTTTGCCCAAACGACTTCGCCTACTTGCAATTTTCCTCGCATACCAGCATATGGCATAAAGATACCACGTTCAGCACCGACATCTAAAAATGCACCATCACGGCTAGTATTGATTACTTTTAAACGAGCAATCTGTCCTTCACGCATTCTAGGAGTTCTCATACTGGCAGTAAGTCGTCCATGTGGGTCTTTATATAAAAACACAGATACTTTATCGCCAGGCTTTACAGGAGAGGTTTGTTGTAATTTATGCAACAAAATATCATCACTAGTATTGCCTGTTTGGGCATCTAAAAATGCGCCCATTTCACCAACACGTGCGACTTTCATAGTTACTACAGTACTTGGTTGATATTTTTTTTGTTGTTTTTCTATCAATATATTTATTTAACCTCGTTGTTTAATCTTCGTATTCAACAGTAGGAGCTTCGCCCCATAAGCTTTCTAGACCATAGAAACGACGAGCTTCTTCAGTGAAGATATGAGCAACGCAATTTCCAAAGTCTAATAATATCCATTCAGCATTTTGATATCCTTCTTTATGCAAGAATTCTTCACCAGCTTGAGTCATTTCATCTTCAATATTGTCAGCTATAGCACGAACTTGAGTTGCTGTAGTAGCACTACATACGATGAAATAATCAGTAGTAGTAGTTAAATCATGCATATTCATAATCATAATATCTAATGCTTTTTTATCGCTAGCAGCTTTTGCTATTAATTGGCTTTTTTCTTGAGAAGTTAAGGTCATATAAACACTTGCCTTTCTATAATAATTTATTTATGGTTATTCCTCAGCGGCATCTTCTGGAACTGGAGGGAACATATCATTTATTTCTTGTTCCACGCGGGCATTATCTGGTACCCAATCGCCAGTTGGAATGAGATTACCTGGAAGCATTTTAATTTTTATTTCTGTAGTGCTAAGAGTATCTAATAAATTTATCAGATTAGAAATATCTAAAATGTTAATATTAGTATCAATATTATTTTCCCAAATATCAAGAATTGTTGGCAATGTAGGAATTGTTTCCAAGGACATCATTTTTTCAAATAAAGCTTTGGCAAATTTTTGCTGACGTTGAATACGACCAATATCACCTAAATCATCATTGCGGAAGATGAGATATTGTTGAGACATATCGCCAGTTAAATGTTGATATCCTTTAGTGAGATGGACGGAAGTGCCACTTACAGGGTCTTCATAATCCATATTATTTTCTACATATAAATTAATTCCACCAATAGTATCTACAAATTTAGCTATACTTTTACGGTCTAAAGCTACATATTGAGTTATTGGTATATTTAATAATTGGGAAACAGTATTAACTGTCAAAGGTGCACCACCATAATAATAAGTGAAGCTGAGATATTCTGGGTCTTTGCGACCATCTATAGAGGTCTTGATTGTTCTAGGTAGAGATAAGAAACGTATTTCCCCATTAGTATGATCCATGCTTACAAGCATGAGAGCATCTGCATAACGACCAGATTCAGCAATACCTTCAACAGGTTTATCATCTATACCAATGAATAAAATATTAGTGTAATTTTCAAAACGTTTATCAGTGAATTGCGGTGGAATAGGTGGTTTTTGTGGTTTGCTAGGATGTGCTTCTTGGTATTGAGCATATTTAAAACTACCCCAAGAATAAATTTCAGAAATTACAATATATGAGCCATATACAATACTAGATAAAAGTATAAGTACAAGCAATAAACGACCAAGGCGTATACGTTTAATAAGTGGCTTTTTCGTTTTTCTATTCGTAGTTTTTGTTGAAGTTTTAATCTTTTTTGGGGGCATATTATAATTCTCGTTGGAGGAGAATTTCATTACGCGCAGCTACTGTATATGGATGAATAGTATGTCCTTTACGCATAATAAATAATATGGATTGGTTAAAAGCACTTATCATAACAGTATCAAGGTCTTGTGTTATGGCTTGTTTGCGAAGTTTATCTAAGCCTTCAAATTTACGATGAGGTTCTATCATATCGGCAAGATAAACTATTTTGTCGAGTTTAGACATATTAGCTCCGCCAACAGTATGAGAAGCGATAGCTTTTAAAATAGCAGTATCATGAACATCATATTTTTCTTTAGCAATAGCAGTACCAAGTGGGGCATGCATTAAAATAGGTAATTGACGGTCAATATCTGTAATATAGAGATGACGTTTTTCACATTCAGCAATTAAATCTTCGGTTGCAAACTCACGTGCACAATCGTGCAATAAGCCAGCAATAGCAGCTTGTTCTTCATCTACGCCAAATCGTTTTGCCAAGATGATGGCAGTATCCATTACCCCAAGACAATGAGCATAACGATTAGGTTTCAAATTTGATTGTAAAATAGTTTGCATTTGATTAATATCCACAAGAAACTCCTTCTTTATCCTAGATTAAAATAAATTTTATTAATGTAAATATTTATTTCTAAATATATTTTAATATATTTAGCTTAAAAATCAAATAGTTAAAATAAAAAAACTGCCAGTAAGGCAGTTTTCACTAAAGATATGAGTAATCAATAAGCCGAGTTTTGTTCCACTTGCGTGGTGATAATCATTTATCTGGACTTATAGTTACCTATAAGCTCTAGCGACACAACCCGGAAGGCTCAGCGGGCCACTTCATCCCTTCCCTATTCGGTCTTGCTCCATGTGGGGTTTACCTAGCCATACAGTCACCTGCATGCTGGTGCGCTCTTACCGCACCTTTCCACCCTTACCTGTATACACAGGCGGTTTAAGTTTCTATAGCACTTTCCCTGAGGTCACCCTCGCTGGACGTTATCCAGCACATTGCCCTGTGGAGCCCGGACTTTCCTCATATACAAAAAAGTATACGCGATTATCTTTCATACTCATGTCTTTAGCTATTAGATTATAGCATTGATTTTTACTGTGGTCAAATATTTTGGCGACAATATTCGTACATAATCATCGAACCAGCATTTGCCACGTTCAATGATTCAGCATCGCCTTTCATCGGAATGTATATTTTAGCATTACATTTGTCTAATAAATTATCAGAAACACCATTGGCTTCATTGCCTAAAATAATAGCACAATCTTGAGGATAGGAAATATCCCATGAAGCTTTGGCACTATTATCTAAAGCTGTAGCATAAAGTGTTAAATTATGATTTTGACAAAAAGATAATAAATCTTGTTCAGAAATTGTAGTGATTATAGGGAGATTGAATAAAGAACCCATTGCAGAACGTACTACTTTTGGGGAATAAATATCGGCTGTTCCATTTAGGCAGATGATGGCTTTTACACCCATGGCATCAGCTGTGCGAATGATGGTGCCGATATTTCCAGGGTCTTGTAATCTATCTAAAATCAGATAAAGTCCTGATTTATTTATTGTAGCTAAATCATCTAAATTGTGATTTTGTATAGGTAAAATCAACATTAATCCCTGTGGAGATTGAGTATCACTGATCTTTTGATAAATATGTTCAGGAACTTCAAAACAAGGACAATTTAATTGTTCTAAAATGGATTTTCCGCGTTCATTTGTAAAGGCTTTTTGTGTGAAAAAACACATTTGCACGGAAATATTTTTGGCAATAACCATTTCAGCATTGCGAATACCTTCTAATATAAATAATTGGTATTTGTCGCGATATTTTTTTTGTTGGAGGCTTAAAGCCATTTTGACTTTGGCATTAGTTAGACTTGTGATTAGCTCCATTATTTTTCTAGAGCCTCCAAGCCATTGATACTTTCATTGCTACCAACAACGATAGCGATATCATTTTCAAGTAATACTTCTGTAGGAAGTGGAGAAATGATTAAATTATCATGACGTTTGATAGCAACAACGTTTAAGCCATATTTAGCACGGATATTTGATTCGCTGAGTGTTTTATTGCGGATAGCTTTTGGCACAGCGATTTCCACAATACTGAATTTTGGTGATAATTCAATATAATCCATGATATTTGTAGAAGCAAGGTTATAAGCAACACGACGAGCCATATCTCGCTCTGGAGCAACAATGCGGTTAGCTCCGATTTTTTCTAATACTTTGATTTGCAATGGACTTTTAGCGATAGCAACGATATAAGGAACACCGATTTCTTTTAATTGAAGTGTAGTCATGATATTAGCTTCAGTATCATCACCGATAGCCACGATTACAACATCGAAATTTAAAATGCCTAAAGAGCGAAGTGCTTCTTCATCTGTAGTATCTGCTTGAACTACATGAGTTACTTCATGGCTAAAGTCTTGGACTTTTTCCATATCTTTATCAATAGCAAGAACATCATAGCCCATTTCATGAAGAGATTTAGCGATATTTCTACCAAATCTACCAAGACCGACTACGGCAAATTGACGTTCATTTTGCGGAGAAAATTTCATAATAAAAGCTCCTTTATTTAATCTATTATGTTATATTTTTGTTTTAGCTTAAAGATAATTCTTTGAGTGCGAATTTAATAATATCTTCTGTATTGGTCATATTGCCAGCTTTTTTGAGTACAGAATTGATTTCTGGTTTTGTATAGCCAAGAGAAAGAAGGGCTTGCGTTGCTTCTTCATACATATCTATTTTTTCATCTTCGCTAGGTGTATCAATCAAGATTGGTTGGTCTAAAACTTCATCAGAAATACTTAAGTTGAGTTCAGTTAATTTATCTTTTAATTCTAAAACAATGCGTTCAGCTGTTTTCTTGCCAATTCCAGGGGCATTGGTGAGTAGGCTGACTTGTTTATTTTGGATAGCCCAGATGAGTTTTTCACTAGAAAGACTAGAGAGCAGACAAAGCCCAGCTTTAGGGCCAATCTTAGATACAGAAATCAATTTGCAAAAGACATCATATTCTAATTGATTGATGAAACCATATAATAACATGGCATCTTCACGCACGCTTAAATAAGTAAAGAGTTTGATTTCTTCATTCATTTTTAATTTTGCACGTGTGCTAGTGCTGATAAATACGCGATAGCCAACACCATGAACATCAATAAAGCAAAAATCACTGGCAATATAAGTGACTTTTCCTTGTAAATATCCTATCATAAAATCTTTCCTTGTTAATTTATTTATTATTATTGGATTTGATTATAATTTATTTCGCCATGTGAGGCTATTTATACAATGAGTAGTACAGATAGCTACAGCTAGAGCGTCGGCGACATCATCAGGTTTTGGCGGTTCAGGAAGATGGAGTAATTTTGTTACCATATAGATGACTTGTTCTTTGCTCGCTCTGCCAAAGCCCACTACGGATTGCTTGATTTGTAGCGGTGTGCGTTCGACTAATTCAATTTGATTTTCAGCTGCGGTCAATAAGACGATACCACGAGCTTGACCGACAGGAATGGCAGTAGTTACATTGCGATTGAAAAATAATTGTTCTACGCCCATTACATCAGGTTTATATTTTTGAATAATATCTGTAAGTTCACGATGAATTTTTAATAATCTATCTTGTGGTCGCATCTGTGGACTCGTCAAAATAGCTCCATATTCAATGGCTTTTAGACGGCTTCCTTGCATATCTACAAGACCATAGCCACAGATAGCAGTCCCAGGGTCAATACCTAAAGCAAGCATAAAATCCTCCTTTTAGTATATCAAATTTAGCAAAAATGTGCAGTTCACATTATATCATGATTAACTAGTTTTTAAAAATAACAAAAGTCATGTTTAAATATATTATTCAAACATGACTATAATTTTATATTGATTTTAATAAATTTTTAAGCGAGTAGAAATATCTTCAATATATTTTTCATTTGGCTGAGCTTCAATGCTACCAAATGGCATTTGTGCTGTTAATTTCCATGTATCAGGAATAGAGAATAATTCTTTGATTTTATCATCAATTAAAGGATTATAATGTTGAAGATTAGCTCCGATATTTGCTTGGCTTAATGCTGTCCAGATATTATTTTGGAGCATACCATTTGCTTGATTTGACCATGTGGAGAAATTTTCAGCATACATAGCATAAGTTTCTTTTAATTCATTGATGATTTCAGTGTCTTCAAAAAATAAGATAGTGCCAACACCAGCTTTGAATTTATTGATTTTATTTTGAGCTACAGCGAAAGTCTCTTCTTTTTTAGCTAATTTTCCTTTTAAAATATCTGTAGTGATTTGCCAAATCTGTTGATGTTTTTCACCAAAGGCGATGATAACATTTGTTGTAGGATAGTTAAAAGCAGATGGGCTATATTTTAGGCAATCGGAGATGATAGAAGTTATTTCTTCATTAGATAAATTAACATTAGTTCCTAAATTATAGATACTGCGACGATTTTTTAAGGCTTGTAAAAATTCCATGATAAATACCTCGATTATATATCTTTAGATAAAAATAGACGCAGTTATCACTGCGTCTAAAGATTATTTTATTCTTCGTCCATTTCGTAGTTGGAATAAACGTTTTGAACATCATCATGTTCTTCAAGCATATCGATAAGAGTCTGCATTTTTTCAGCGTCTTTGCCTTCAACTTTAACAGTAGTATCAGGAATCATAGTGATTTCGGATTCAACTGTTTCAATGCTGTTTTCTTCTAATGCTTGAGAGATTGCATCGAAATCTTCAGGAGCAGCAGTGATTTCAAAAGAATCATCTTCTGCTTTGAAGTCTTCAGCACCAGCATCAAGAGCAATCATCATGAGGCTTTCTTCATCATCGAAAGCTTCTTTGTCTACAACAAAAATTGCTTTTTTGTGGAACATCCAGCCTACGCAACCAGTTTCGCCGAGGTTTCCGCCGTATTTGGAGAATAAATGACGAATATCAGCAGCTGTACGATTGCGGTTATCTGTCATAACTTCGAGCATAACAGCAGAACCTGCTGGACCGTAACCTTCATAAATTAATTCTTCGTAATTGCTACCATCAGAAGCACCTAAGCCTTTTTGAATAGCACGATTGATATTATCTTTAGGAATATTGTTAGATTTAGCTTTGCTTAAAGCTAATTTAAGACGCATATTACCAGTAGGGTCAGCACCACCCATACGAACAGCAATAGTGATTTCACGACCAATTTTTGTAGTCATTTTTGCACGAATGGCATCATTTGCACCTTTTTTTCGTTTAATATTGGCCCATTTAGAATGTCCTGACATCTTTTAAACGCACTCCTTAATAAATTAAACTATAAATTATCTAATATGTACTAGATAAGTAAAGAAAATTTTAAGATTTAGATAAAACTTTGTAAGAAAATATCTTTTTAGAGTATACCATAAAAAAACGAGTATTTGCAAATCATTTAAAAGGTTCATTTCTTTATTGATTGATAAATAAATCAAATATAGTAATTATAGTCTACTGATAAAGATAAAAAGCTAGAATATATCAATATTATTATGGAATATATTCTAGCTTTTTGTTTATAGTTTTATGATTTTTATCCTTTGATTAGACGATAGAATTTCTTTTTACCTTTGCGAACGATCATATCGCCATTTGCAAGGTCTTCTGCTGTTAATACTTTTTCTACGTCAGTCCATTTGTCATCGCCAATGGATACACCATTTTGAGTGATTAAACGACGACCTGCACCTTTGGATTCAAATACTTTGTTATCTACTAAGATATCAAGTAATTTTTTGCCAAAGTCTGCTTCTGTAATAGTGATAGTTGGAGCATTGTCCATATTACCTTTACCACTGAAAAGAGCTTGAGCAGCTTCTTGAGCTTTTTTAGCTTCTTCTTCGCCATGAACGAGTTTTGTAACTTCATAAGCGAGAACTTGTTTTGCTTCGTTGATTTTTTGGTCTTTGTAGCTACCAAGGCGACGAACTTCATCCATTGGTAAGAATGTGAGAAGAGCAAGACATTTTTCTACGTCGCTATCAGCAACATTTCTCCAGTATTGATAGAAATCGTATGGAGAAGTTTTTTCAGGGTCGAGCCAAAGTGCGCCTTTTGCTGTTTTACCCATTTTTTTACCTTCACTGTTAGTGAGAAGGTTGAATGTCATACCATAAGAAGGTTTTGCTTCTTTACGACGAATGAGTTCAACACCAGCAATGATGTTAGACCATTGGTCATCGCCACCTAATTCAAGTACGCAACCATAACGGCGATTTAATTCCATGAAGTCATAAGCCTGCATGATCATGTAGTTGAATTCAAGGAATGTTAAGCCACGTTCTAAACGTTGTTTATAACATTCAGCAGTAAGCATGCGATTAACAGAGAAATGTGGACCAACATCGCGAAGTAATTCAATATAATTTAATTTGCGAAGCCAATCACCATTGTTGATCATTAAAGCTTTACCATCAGAGAAATCGATAAAGCGTTCCATTTGTTTTTTGAAGCAATTGCAATTATGTTCAATATCTTCATCAGTTAACATTTTACGCATATCTGTACGACCAGAAGGGTCACCTACAGTACCAGTACCGCCACCAACTAAGCAGATAGGGCGATGACCTGCTTTTTGCATATGAGACATAGCCATTAAAGCTAAGAAATGACCAACATGAAGGCTGTCTGCTGTTGGGTCAAATCCCATATAAAATGTAACTTGCTCAGTTTCTAAAGCTTTTTTTAATTCTTCTTCGTGTGTTACTTGAGCTAAGTAACCACGTTCTTTAAGTGTATCAAATACGCTCACAAAAAGTCCTCCTAAATTTTGTATGATTATCTATTAATTTAACCCTTTGCCTTGTTGAATACTTGGTTCAGGTAAATTTTGCCTTGGAGCTGGAAGAGATGGTTGCTCGATATTTTCTTCAATTGGTTCATTTTCATCAATTGGCTGTTGAGCATCATTTGGATTTGTCTGTTCATTATGAACAGGTTTTTGTTTATCAGGTGCTTCTTTTGATGGTTTTTCTTTTTCATGAGAAACATCTTTAGCTGTAGTTTTAGCATTGCTTTCTACATTTTGAACTGGATTATCAATGGAAGTATCTGAACCATCAAAGTTTTTAGCTGGTATAGATGCAAGTGCTGTTTTCATGAAGTTTTGCCAAATTTTCGCAGGTGTAGTACCACCAGTAATACCAGGCATAACATCATTATCATCACAGCCCATCCATACTACTGTTACTAAATCAGGTGTATAACCTGCAAACCAAGCATCTTGGTAATTATCGGTAGTTCCTGTTTTACCAGCAGCAGGTCTGTTGATATTAGCAGCTTTACCTGTGCCTTTAGTGATAACATCTTCAAGCATATCTGTTAATAAAGTAGCAGTGCGTTCAGATAAAACTTGTTTAGTTTCTGGTGTATGTTCATAAATAGTTTTGCCTTTGCGGTCAACGACTTTAACTATAGCAGTTGGTTTTGTATAAACGCCATGATTTGCAAAAGCACTATAAGCACCAGCCATATCAAGAACTGTTACCCCATTTGTGAGACCACCGATGGAAGCAGCTAAGTTTTTATCATTTGCATCTTTAGAATTTAATTCTAATGTGGATATACCTAAATTTTGAGCTGTTAATAAAACTTTATCGATAGATAATTTTTCTGCTAAACGAATAGTAGGTATATTTAAAGAATTAATAGCTGTTTGACGCATGGAGACTGTACCTCTAAATGTACGGTCATAGTTTTGAGGTTGCCAATCACCTAATTTGAAAGGTTTATCCTCAATAGTAGTATCTGGTGTCATTTTATTTTCTAAAGCAGTAGCAAAAGTAAATGGTTTAAATGCCGAACCAGGTTGACGTACAGCAAGTACAGCACGATTGAATTGGTCAGTACCACGACCACCAACCATAGCTTTGATATATCCTGTTTTAGGGTCAATTGCTACGAGTGCTCCTTGTGGTTGAGTAAGACCATTAGCATCATTGTAATAAGTTGGTAATAAACTATTTACAGATTGTTCAGCAGCTTTTTGCATGTTCATGTCAATGGAAACATAAATTTTTAAGCCTTCTTTATATACTGCATCAGCACCGAATTTATCAATCATTTCTTGAGTTACATAATCGATAAAATATGAAGCAGTATTATCATTTTCTTGTTCTTTAGGATTTACAAGTCGTAAACTTTCAGCTTTTGTTTTAGCTGCTGTAGTAGAATCAATATAGCCATATTTTACCATTTGGTCTAAAACTTCTGCTTTACGTTCATTAGCAGCACCTAAATTATTAAGTGGTGAATAATAATTTGGACTACGAGGTATGCCAGCGAGCATTGCACATTCTGATAAATCTAATTGACTTACATCTTTGCCAAAATATGTCTGTGCAGCAGCTTGAACACCATAAGCACCTCTACCAAAATAAATTTGGTTGAGATACATTTCTAAAATTTCTTCTTTAGTATATTGTCTTTCTAAGCGAAGAGCAATGAAAAATTCTTGAATTTTTCGTTTGAATGTACGGTCTTGTGATAAAAAGGCATTTTTGGCTAATTGTTGAGTGATAGTACTACCACCTTCAGCCACTTCACCGCTTGTTAAATTAGAATAAATCGCACGGAAAATACCTCTAGGGTCAATACCGTTATGTTCATAAAAGCGATTATCTTCGACAGCGATAAAGGCATTTTGCAGATTAGCAGGGATTTTATCTAAAGTCACTAATGTACGATTTTCAGTAGCGTGAATATTAGTGATTAGATTGCCATTCATATCGAGAATTTGAGAAGAAGCAGGTGGGTGAATATCAGAAACATCTTTATCACCATCAAGGCCAATAGCAACTAATCCACAACCAACACCTAAAAATACAACTATAAATAGCGTTAAAAGCGCTAAGAAAAATTTTTTGAAGCCAAAAGATTTTTTCTTATTTTTTTTATCAGTTGTATGATTAGAGGTTGATTTTTTTTCGTTAAAAGGCTGTTTATCCATAGAATACACCTCAAATATTTATAATACTATGTTTAGTTTTGGTAAGAATATAGTAATTATTTGCGTTATTTTAATTTTACAGCGGTTACCCCACTACCGCCTTCGTCCATATCACCAAGAGTATAGCTTAAAACATTGCGATGATTTTTGAGATATTCTTGAATACCTTTGCGCAGAGCTCCTGTACCTTTACCATGAATGATTAATACTCTTGATAAACCAGAAATTACAGCATCATCAAGATATTTGCTAACAATTTCAATAGCTTCATCAACCATTAAGCCTCTGATATCTACTTCTGTACTAATTTGGCTGACTTTAGCTAGCATATTGAAGCCACCAGCTTTTTTAGATGGTGCAGTTTCTTTTACTTTAACAGCATGAGAAACGAAAGAGCAATCTTTAGCTTTAACATTCATTTTTAAACTGCCTAATTGAACAGTTAATTCTTTACCACTGATATCAGTGATAGTTCCTTTTTGGCGAAGTTTATTTACATATACGATATCACCAACAGCAATAGTTTTGATATCGACAGCTTCACCTGGTTTATTTGGATCATCATTTTGTTGACTTACTTTATCCAAACGACCACGTAATTTATGACGAGCAGCATCTATTGTTTCCTGACGTTTTTTCATTCCTTGGTCGTTGAATTGAGCTTTCAATTCCTTGATGATTTCTTCAGATTCACGACGAGTACGGCGAAGTAAACTAGCACATTGTTCTTTAGTTTTACGAAGTGTTTGCTCTTTTTTCTTAGCCATTTCTTGCTTCATATCGGCAAGTTGTTTTTCTAATTTTTCAATGCGTTGTTGACGTTCAGCAATATCAGCATTTTTTTGTTCATACATCAATTTTTCATTTTCTAGTGTATTTAATACATTTTCAAATTGAGCATGGTCTGCTTTGATGAGTTGTTGTGCACGTAAAATCAAAGTATCTGATAAACCTAATCTTTTACTTATCGCAAAAGCATTACTAGCCCCTGGTGTACCTATCAATAAACGATAAGTAGGGCGAAGGGATTTGATGTCAAATTCCACACAAGCATTTTCAATGCCTTCTTTAGAATAAGCAAAAGTCTTTAACTCGTTATAGTGAGTAGTAGCTACAGTGCAAGCGCCAATTTCCATCAATCTTTCTAAAATTGACATGGCAAGGGCAGCACCTTCTTCTGGGTCAGTACCAGAACCTACTTCATCTAATAAGAGCAAGTCATCATGTTCAATATTATTCAAGATATTTACGATATTGCGCATATGAGCGGAAAATGTACTGAGGCTCTGTTCAATGCTTTGCTCATCACCGATATCAGCATAGACATTTTGGAAAATGGAAATTTTGGAACCAGATTGAACAGGGATAAAAAGACCAGATTGAGTCATTAAAACTAATAAGCCTAAAGTTTTCATGCTCACTGTTTTACCGCCTGTGTTTGGCCCTGTAATCAATAAAGTGCGATATCCTTCGCCAAGTCTGATATCAATAGGAACGACGTTATCTTTATTGAGTAATGGGTGGCGAGCTTTAGCTAAATTGACAATACCTTCATCATTGATTTCTGGCATAGTAGCGTGCATTTTACGAGCTAATTTTGCCTTAGCAAAAGCAAAATCCAATTGGGCCATGATTTCACAGTTATGAAGTAAGCTATCAGCATTTCTAGCGATTTTTTCAGAAATTACTTTTAAGATACGTTCAATTTCACGTTTTTCATCAATAACTAATTGTTTGATATCATTGTTTAAGTCAACAATGGACATAGGTTCAATAAACAAAGTAGAACCACTAGAGGATTGGTCATGTACGACACCTGGGAATTGTTGACGATATTCTTGTTTGATAGGAATAACATAGCGTTCATCACGGATAGTAACGATATTATCCTGAAAATATTTTTGATAATCAGGATTTTTTAAGATACCGTCAAGATTTGTTTTGATGCGACGCTGAGAAGATTTAATTTCACGGCGAATACGCATAAGTTCAACGCTAGCACTATCACGCATAGAACCATGTTCATCAACAATATTATCTATTTCGCGTTCGAGTTGCCCCAAAATTTCAATAGATTTAGCCCATTCTTTGAATTGAGGGCTATCTATTTCTAATTCTTTGAAGAATTTTTTGAGATTACGCATTGCGTACATGGTATTTAAAATATCAAGTAATGAATTTATTTCAATTACTAGACCTAAAGATGTTTTCTTTAATAATGAACGAATATCATGAATACCGCCAAAAGGTGGTTCAGAGCTAATTAAAATGTTACTAGCTTCTTGTGTATGTGAAAGATTTTCAATTACTTCGTCAATATCGCTACTTGGTAATAGTTTTTCAGCAAGTTCTTTTCCCATACTAGAAGTAGCCATATTTTGTAGCATAGTGATAATTTTGGCATATTCTAAAGTTTTAAATACGGATTGATTCATTTGTTAAAAAGATACCTTCCTTAAATTATTCTACTCCACGGAAGTAATGACCACGAGTAATATTTTGTTCATATTTAGTGATATTTTCAGGCATTAAAGCAAGATGATTTTTGCCTTCGATGATGATTTCTTTATAGAGTTTAGTGAATTTAGCTAATTTTTCTTTGGACATATATCTGCCATCTAAGCGAATGCGGTCAATATGAAGATTGCTAAATTCTGGAACATGAGCTAGCATATTTAATTCTTTAGCATTTAATAAATGCATATGACAATATTGGTCTGTTACGATAGGGAATTTTTCATTTTTGCGGTCGCAAAGCCAATAATTATTTTTTTCGCAAGGTTTTGTACAAGTACCTTTATCTAAATTGCCTAAGAAACTGCCAAGCACACAATATTCAGATACCATAAGTTCCATATTGCCATGAACGATACATTCAAGAGGTAATGTAGAAGCTTCATTTAATGTTTTTATCTGTTTAAAGTTTAATTCAGGGGAAACAGTAGCTCCCTTAATGTCATAATTATTTAGAAAAGTTAAAGTTACATCATTATAGACATTGAAGGAGAAATCTGCCCAGATAGTGATATCTGTAAATTGTTTGATTAAGTACATTTCGGCTAAAGTATGTGCATAAATCATATCTGGAGCGATATCTTTTATTTTTGTAAGCCAATTTGTAAAAGCTGTTTGTTCATTATCGCGCATGATACGAGGTGTAGCAAAAGCAATTTTAATATTAGCTTCACGGCAAAGTCTTGTAGCTTCAGCATACATTTCAGCAGTGATGAATTGATGATTATAAGATTCGCCACCGAATAAAACAATATCTGCTTGATTATCAATAGCTGTCTGTACTTTAGCAATAGTATCAACAGCGACTACAAGTTGAGGTTTATTTGTTTGATTGAATGATTTGGAAGCTAAATCCTGTTGCCAAATAGTATTATCAATTTTAGCAATCTGTGGACGATGATAAGCTTCAAGGCGCATGGACATTAATTTTTCAATTAATAAGCGACGAGTATCATTCATGACGCTCATAGGCACAATGACATTTTCATCAATAGTGCAAGATAAATTTTCTAATTGATAAATAGTATTGCCTAAACGTTCCATTTGTTTTTGTACTGTTGATTTATCCATAGCGCGTTTTAGAGCTGTTTCCACAATGAAATTGCTAGTTATTTGAGCGCTATAACCATCTTCATCAGTAGCTTTTAACATAAAAGGCTCATTGAGTTTAGCGATAGCTTCGATATTTAAATTTATTTTGCGTATTGGTGAAGCACTAGTATAATAACTGCGAGCTTTTTGCATGAGATTAGCATCAAAAACTTTAAATATACGGTCATGTGGGTGTACGCGATTTGGTACAGGAATGATGACTTCCATGCCAGCATTAGCAGAAGTTATTTCTTTATTTTTATAGATGATTTTAGATACATTAGTACTTACACGACCGCCGACTTTTACCCAGAAATCAATAGTATCACCGATATTTACATCATCAGTGAGTTTCATGATAGCTTGACGTTTATTATCATCATAACGAATTACTCTACCTACAAGGCGACCGCGATTGTTTGGTCGTTTATCGCTCATCATGAATTTACCTTGTTTTTTCTCTAAATAAGCAGTAGTGAAATCACGATTGAATATTTGAGAAAGATTTTTTTGAATATCTTCTTGAACTTCTGTATGGCTATAATAAGAGTCGATTTTTTGGCGGTAAGCGTCAACAACGACAGCTACATATTCTGGTTTTTTCATGCGTCCTTCAAGTTTTAAAGAAACGACACCAGCTTCGATAAATTCAGGAATTAATTCAAGTGTATTCATGTCGCGAGGGCTCAATAAATATTGTCCAGCGTCTTTTAAAACATTGTTATTATTTTTATCAACTAAAGTATAAGGTAGACGACATGGTTGAGCACAGCGACCACGGTTACCACTTCTGCCACCAATCATACTACTCATTAAGCATTGACCGGAATAGCATACACATAAGGCACCATGGGCGAAAACTTCAATTTCTACATCGCTATTACGGCAGATATGAATAATATCTTTTAATGTTACTTCACGAGATAAAACGACACGTGAAAAACCAAGTTCTTGAAGAGCAAGAACACCAGCTAAATTATTCACTGTCATTTGTGTACTAGCGTGTAATGGTAAATCAGGAGCTACAAGTTGAGCCAAACGTGCAGCACCTAAATCTTGAACGAGTACAGCATCAGCACCTATTTCATAAAGAAAACGAAAATAATCTGCAAGTGCAGGTATTTCAGAATTGTCTACTAAAGTATTTACAGTTACATGGATTTTTACATTGCGTAAATGAGCAAATTCAATGGCTTCTTTTAAGCCTTGTTCATCAAAATTATTGGCATAAGCTCTTGCACCGAACATTTTGCCTGAAAGATAAATAGCATCAGCACCACTTTCTACAGCGGCTTTTAATGCTTCCATACTTCCAGCAGGGGCTAATAATTCTATCAAAATATTTTCCTCCAGTTATTTTCTTAGCTTATTATAATACACAGAGTATAAAAAATAAATGGTAGTGCCATTAAAATGCCTACCATTAGTGTATGTCTTCATGTTATTTTTTAGCTTATTTATGTTTATTAGAGCGATTTTCATCAAGAATATCCCAAAATTCATTATAATCTTTTTTCAAGCGAATTAATTGTTCAGCTATTTGAAGTGCCGTCAATACTGCTACTCTATCTGGTGGCAAATATTGGTTTTGTTTAGTCATAAGACGAATATTTTCATCTACTATTTTAGCAGCTTCTTGAATGTCATTGATATCACTATCTTTAGAATAGCGGAGAGGATATTTTACTCCCAAAATTTCTACAGTTACTTTGTTATTCATAAAATCACCTTAATATTTTAAAATAAGCCATGATATATTTAGTATATCAATATTATATACTAATACTATTTTTATAGCAAAGTATTTTACAAGATATTCATTTGACACTAATTTATATATTTTTTAAAATGTAATAAATATCTATGGAGAAGTAAAAAATGAAATTTAAATCATATATAAAACAAAAATGGTTATTATCAATTATAGCAGTAACTTTAATGATTGTTTATTACTTGAATTTTATTCAACTACCTCCTGCTGTATCTGTGGAATTGCAACAAAACTATAAATATAAATTGATTTTGATACCATTAGATACAAGACCGCCATGTCAAAAAATGGTGGTAGATGCAGGAAAGATGGCAGGCGTACAGATTATAACACCGCCGTCAGAGATAATGGATTATTATACTAAAGAAGGCGATACAAAAAAAATACAAAAATGGTTGATGGATAATATTGATAAATCAGATGGGGTAATTGTGTCTATTGACCAATTATTGCATGGAGGTTTATTAGCTTCACGTGAATCAGGGACAAAACAAGATGAGTCGCAAATTTTATTAAAATTTATGCGTGATTTGAAAACAAAAGCGAAAGATAAACCAATTTATGCTTTTAATGTTTTGCCAAGGATAACACCACCGCCAACTTTAGAAAGTGATAGTAAAAAAATGATAAAGATATCTCGTCTTATTGATGAGATAAGTATTTTTGAAAATGAAGATGATATAAAATTATTGGCAGATTTAAAAGAAGATATAAAACAAGAAGACTTAGATATTTATTTAGATTTATTTAGACGCAATACAGCTTTAAATAAAGAATTAATAAATCTAGCTAAAGAAGGTATCATAACAAAATTAGTGATTGGTCAAGATGATGGTGAAGATTTTGGCATACCAAATATGGAGAAAAAAAGTCTTATAAATTATGTGCATTCTTTAGGTATTAGTAATGATGTTGTGATGATAACTAAAGGTGCAGATGAGGTGGCTTTATCACTATTAGCTAATTTTGTGCAGACAAAGACAAATTATCAACCTAAAGTATATGTAGAGTATAATGATGAGAAAGCTATGCGCACAGTTATGCCGTTTATGGCAGGCTCAGTAGGTTCTACAGTAGAAGAAAAATTAGTGATGGCAAATGCTAAAAAAGTAAATTCACCACAAGAAGCTGGCTTGATTTTATATGTTTTTATTGGCAATGATGAAAATATGTCTACACAGAGACAATCTGCATTAAAGATAAAAAAATATTTAGAGCAAGGTAAAAAAGTCGCTTTAGTTGATTTAAGTAAGCATTTTTCAGCAAACGAAGTATTATTTCCTACATTATTAAAAGAAGATGTGCCGATTAATGAATTAACTTCTTATGCTGGTTGGAATACAGCTAGTAATTCCATTGGTACGGCACTGGCGAATGCTGTTATTTATAAGGCGATAAGACCAACATTTAATACAACAAATGATATGCTTACTGTAGAGTATAATCGTTTAAATATAAATTATGAAAGATTTCTAGAAGATTATTATTATCTAAAAGAAGTGATTGATGTAATGAATATTACCTTGAAAAATCATGGTTATGAAAATGTAAATGATTTGGATATGGAACATAATTATATTTGGATGAATAAATTACTACAATCTGATATGCAAAAGCGAGCAAATCAATTAAATAATAGTGAAGTTTTTAAAATGCCTTTTAAAGTACAAACGCCAGAGGGAGTATTTGACTTGACTATTCGCAATTTGCAGGTTGATGTATTTTTCCCATGGCCAAGGACTTTTGAAGTATATTTAGATGTAAGATTAAATTTATATAGATTAAATAATTAAATATACAAATTTAAGGAGTGACTTTTTTGGTAGAAACGTTGATTATGGTATTAGGTGTAATAGCAGGATTTAGCCTGTTAAAAGTGAAAGAACATAGGCGAATAGCTGTGGTAAATTTAAATAATAAGGTACAGTTAATAGCAGTAGCTTTGATTATTTTTATCATGGGAATAAATTTAGGTAGTATGGAAGATTTTGCACATAAGATGCTGACCATGGGATTACAAAGTTTGGTATTTGCTATAATTCCTACACTATTTTCCGTAATTATAGTATACATTTTTAGCAAATTATTTATTGTAAAAAATTAAATAGTAAAAGAAGGTTTGTAGATGGTTTATATTGCATTATGTGCATTAATTTTAGGAATTATTTTTGGTCAATTTGTACTTGATAGTACATGGCATGATTTATGCAGTGAATTAGCAGATTATGTCTTATATTTATTGATGTTTTCTGTGGGTATAAGCGTGGGTATGAATGAATCAATAATTGAGAAGATAAAAAATTATAATTTGACAATATTATTGATTCCTATAGGTGTAATTATTGGGTCTGTTTTTGGCGGATTTATTTGCAGTTATATTTTTGATATGAATTTGGTATATAGTTTATCTATTGGTGCATCTATGGGCTGGTATAGTTTATCAGGGGTAATGCTTGAATCACTAGCAAATGCACAGATAGGCACAATAGCCTTTTTGAGTAGCTTGATGAGAGAATTTATCGCTTTTATGATGATTCCAGTTTTAGTAAAATATTTAAATACATTTGCAGCTATAGGAGCAGCAGGTGCAACAAGCGAAGATTCCACTTTGCCTATGCTTATAAAATATAGTAGTGAAGAATTTATTATTATATCTGTAATTAATGGTGTATTATGTTCAGTAGCCGTACCAATTTTAATAAACTTTTTCTTTTCCACATTATAAAATTAATAAAAAAAGCTGTAACATTGAGAAATTCTCTTTGTTACAGCTTTTTTTGTACAACACTTGTTAAAGTTAAATGAAAAATTAAATGTGTGATAATTGGAAAGAAATGTAATTCAAATACAACACTTGTTAAAGTTAAATAAACTCAACAGAAATTAAATTAGTATGGACACCTGTATTCAAATACAACACTTGTTAAAGTTAAATATGGTATTTAGAGCTGACGGCTCGGCAGATATTTTATTCAAATACAATACTTGTTAAAGTTAAATTTAGATGAAAGATTGCTTGGTGCTTTAGGTTGTACATTCAAATACAACACTTGTTAAAGTTAAATCTAGTTGTGCATCAATAGAATATCCTTGTTCTGCCATTCAAATACAACACTTGTTAAAGTTAAATTCGGAACTATTGACAGACAAGGTTTTCAAAAACTTATTCAAATACAACACTTGTTAAAGTTAAATGGTTGCTTAAAGAGGTGATAAAGTGTTTTTTGATAAATTCAAATACAACACTTGTTAAAGTTAAAAATGGCTGGTATGGCAGGGATTGGATATACCGTTTAATTCAAATACAACACTTGTTAAAGTTAAATTCAGTAATCTTTTTGTTGTTATGCTCAACCACATCTATTCAAATACAACATTTGGTAAATATATATCTTGATAAATAAGGCTATAATGATAGTTTTGTTTACTACCAGTTAGTTACTCATCAGTTTTTATAGAATATACTATATTTGTAAAATACTTATTAAATGAAAATCTAATTGTACAAAAGAAAATAAAGATGAATTTTCATTATTTGAAGAAGTGGAGGAAAAACAATGAAAATATATGGCGTAGGACGAGTTGCTAAAGATTTTGAAATAGATTATAGCCCCAAAGGGATATGTATTTTGAAATTTCCTTTTGCTGAAAATATATTTGATAGAAAAACTAAAGAAAAGAAAGCTCAATACTATAATGTAGTAGTGTTTGGTAGGCTTGCTGAAATAATGGGAGATTTAGGTATACAAAAAGGCGATAAAATGCAGATTGAAGGGAATATCAATATCAGTGAATACACAGATAAAGAAGGTAAGAAAAAATATTATACACAAATTATCTTAAATAGTTTTGAATTGTGTTCTACAAAAAACAAACAGATTGATAAAAAATAAATGAGAGGAGTTATCTCCTCTCACTAAAAAGGTGGTATCGTATATGAAAATTATTGCAGAAACTAAAATAGGTTCAAGAGAAAAGTATTATAATTATCATAATAATGGAGTAGCTGGTATTTTTATTAATAAAGATAGTGCTGTATGTAGATATTGTAGTAGTGTATTTCAGTTTAATTCTATGTGCCATTATGAAGCTATAGAAGAAATATCTTGTCCTATATGCGGTAGACATTATAAAAAGAGTGAAATAATGTTTAGTGGTGCATATGATAGTTATTTGCCTTATGTTACAGTTTTTAAAATTTTAGAGATGAAAACTAAGATTAAATTGAAAATCTGTTATACAGCAATACAAATAAAAGATATTCAAAGCTATCCTAATGTCTATGATATAAAAGAAGTTTTTACATTTGATATAAAAAATAGTGATGTAATCTGGGAAAAGTCCAAAGATAATAAACTAATTGAGAAAAGAGAAATAGGATATATTACAGATTATGAACAGTTAAGAGAACATTCAGCGTTATGGTTCTTTCATATAAGACATAATATAAAATCTGGTTTAAGTTTAAATAGTCTTTTAAAGATACTAAGAGATACAATTCAGAAAAAAGAAAATATAATCCATAATTATACTAAAAAATCATTGTATGTTGATAATGTGGATTTAAAGCATAAACTCTTTGCTAATGTATTAAATTTAGCCCACAAGGTAAGATTTTGGGATAGTGAGAATATTATCTACAATCGTAATTTTTTACGTAATAAGAGTTTGCTTTTAGATAACTTTGTAGATGTTAATTTTGAAAAAAGTATCTATATACTAATGGTAACAAAGAATATATCTTACCATAGAGCTTGTTTTGAATATTTATCTTTGCCATATACAAAAACTGTTTTAAAGAATTTTTCCTATGATAATATATTTTTACTTAAATTGATATATAAAATTAAAAATATCAATATTGCAAATTTCTTATTTAGCTATTATAAAAGCTGGTTAAACTCATTGACTTACATGGATTTTATGTATAATTTTTCGTCTTTACCTAGAAAAATCGAAGCTATTTGTGATTTTTATAATCTATTTGTATTGAAAATTTATCCTCAATTACACCCCACAAAATTATTAGAAAATAAACAAGAATTAATTGATATAATGAATTTATGGTACAGTGCTAATAATAAGATAAAGAAAAACTTTATCAGACATAAAATTCCCTTTAGTAAGGCTCATGATTGGCTTTCTATAGAGGTTGCTAAACAAGCCGAACAAGAAATAAGATTTCATATATCAAAAAACATTATCAATAGGTTTAATATTTATATGATGAATACTAAATTTCAATGTAGTTGTATAAATAAGTATAGTAAGCTTAAATATATAGCTAAACAGATGAAAAATTGTTCGGCTGGCTACAAAGATAGAATAAATAATAGGCTTCAATTAGTGGTTATATCTGATAATAGTGGAAAGCCTAAAGTGTTGTTAGAAATTAATCAAGATAGCATTGTACAAGCTAAATTATATAGAAATGTTCCTGTGTTTAGGGATAATTTATTAAATGATTTAGTTATAGAATTTGCTCAAATAGCAAAGTTAAAAGTAGCAACAGATGACGTGTATATGAAACAAGATACAAAATTAAAGTGTATCGCCTAGATTATATCAGCAGATTATAACTTAGTTTATAGTCTGCTGTTTTTTTATGCACATCAAGCGATAAAAAATAATCCTGCGGATTAAATTTAAAACAATGATAAAATAACTTTTTGTCGCTTTTCTGCTTGCACTATAATGGCATTCATTCCAAAAAGGCAAGGGTGAAATGTATAGCTTCGCTACCCTTGCTTTTTTCCCTTCTGCCATTATTTAAAGACGTGCGAAAAGCGAAAAAAATAGTTGCAAGGGAAAATACATAAATAAAGCGAGGTTTTTATCATGAAAGATTTCTATGTAAAAGTATATTTAACAAATTTAGGTAAATATGTTGAAGGTTATTTAGTTGGTAAGTGGGTAGATGTTACATCTGATACAGATTGGATTGAAGAACTTAGTAATATAGGTGTAAAAGATAATAGCGATTATGAAGAATATTTTATAACAGATGTAGATACTAATATTAATATAGAAATAGGGGAATATACATCTATTAATACATTGAAAAAAATTGCTGAACAGATTGAAGAACTTATCGATATTATAGATGTTGATACTTTCAATGCAATACTTGATTGTAACTCTGATTTTGATGAAGCTTATGAAATAGCTATTGACGGTAATTATACTTATTATGATGATGTTGATGATGAATATGATTTAGGTAATACTTTGGTTGATGAAGGATTTTTAGGTCATATAGACGATAATTTAAAGATGTATTTAGACTATGAAAAGATTGGTAGAGATTATATGATAAATGTAAATGGTTCTTTTAGTAGTAACGGTTTTGTTGCTTTATATTAATAAAATAAATAAGTCGTGCTAAATTAATCTTTAGCACGACTATATAAAAAGAGGTGTAGTAAATGATAAATACAAAAAAATTAATAAATGAACTAAATAATATAAAAATAGATTTAAAGATTTTAGAATTGATAGAAGAACAATATAAATATCAGCAAATGCAATTCCAAAAGAAAACTATAATTAAAAAGTTGCAACGATTACAGCAAAGTTTAGTCCAATGATAAAATTAGATATGATAAGCATTTAGCTTATCATATCTATAAACAATAAATAATGATATAATAAATAGAGTATGTACTTTAAAATATCTTTTAGTGCATGAAAGGAATAATATTATGAACAAAATCAAAAATTTTAGCCGTTTAAATGATTATTTTTTCAAAAATTTAATGGGAAGAGATGAGCGTAAAGGATTAGCATTAGATTTTCTAAATTCTATTGTTGAACTTGAAGATAACAAATATTTTGTTGATTTGAAGTTTTTAAATACAGAAAAAACACCAGATAAAATTGATGGTAAATTGTCAAGATTAGATATTCAAGCTCAAACTGATGACGGCACTTTTTGGGATATAGAAGTACAGGTCAGCAGAGAGGATTATATGCCTGAACGTTCATTATTTTATCTTTCTCGAATTTATGGCAATCAACTTAATTCTGGCGAAAAATACCCAGTATTAAAAAGAACCATTGGTATTAATTTATTAAATTTCAATTTAGATCAACTTAGAACTTTATCTTCATGGCACAATTATTGTTGTTTTTGTGTGCCTAATACTAATGTGGTAGTTACTCGCCATTTAGAAATGCACTTTTTAGAATTGCCTAAAATAAAAATCAGTGATATTAAAAGGTTAAAAAAAGCCGAACAATGGGGAGCGTATTTTTCTGGTAAATACACGGATAAAGATATGGAGGTGTTAGCGATGAACAACCCTGTAATAAAACAAGCTTTAGATTATGAAGCATATTTCAATAGCAATGATGAACTACGTAAAGAATATTTAGCACGTGAGGAAGCTATTCTTGATGAAAGAATACGACATGGTTATTCTCATCAACAAGGTATAGTTAAAGGTATAGAAAAAAATAAAATAGAAACAGCTACGAATGCACTAAAAGAAGGACTTAGTCCTGAACTTATAGCCAAAATTACTAATTTGAGTATTGAAGAAGTAAACCGATTACGTCAACAACTAAATAAATAATGAGATGAAATAATACTAGCAGATTATAACTTAGTTTATAGTCTGCTATTTTTTTATGTACATCAAGCGATAAAAAATAATCCTGCGGATTAAATTTAAAACAATGATAAAATAACTTTTTGTCGCTTTTCTGCTTGCACTATAATGGCATTCATTCCAAAAAGGCAAGGGTGAAATGTATAGCTTCGCTACCCTTGCTTTTTTCCCTTCTGCCATTATTTAAAGACGTGCGAAAAGCGAAAAAAAATAGTTGCAAGGGAAATATAAACAAAGTGAGGTTTTTATCATGAACAACAACAAGCAGATTTTATTCCGATTATTGTATGGAATAAATTAGCTGAAGTATGTAGTAAATACTTAACAAAAGGAAGTCAAATATTAGTCGAAGGACATTTACAAACCAGAGACTATATGGCTCAAGATGGAAGTAAACGTTATGTCACAGAAGTAATTGCTCAAGAACTTGAATTTATGGGGTCGAAAGTTATAGCAGGAAATGAACAACTTCAAAATCAAGAACAAAATATAAGTCAAGAGGAAATCACTCAAGATACTGCAACAGATGAAGAAATACCTTTTTAATTAGTAACTGAAATAAAAAAGCCGTGCTAGTTAGTTCTAGCACGACTTTATAAGGAGTGTAAAAAATGAGCATGATTTTATATATAAAAGGCAATAATCAAGAGAAAGTATATAGCTTTAAACTTGATAAAAGAAATGTAAATAGTTATTTTCACAAGGCATTGAAATTTTTATATCAAAATAATGGAATTGTTTTTGTGAAATATAAAAAACAACATACTATAAAACTTGTTTGTTTAGCTGAAGGTTATACCATTAGTATTACTGGAAGTGATTGAAATACGGGAGTTATGAGAATAGGTAGCTGCATCTACTGATTCTTATAGTTCCTCATCTTCATCTAAAAGACCATGGTCTTTTAAATCTTGAATATAAGCGTCTTGTTCTTCTTTAGTCAAAGAATTAAACCATTCATCAAATTTTTCAGCATCTTCTATTTCTTCATTAGACATAATAGCTCCACCAGAGCCATCTTCAAAAATAACATATTCATTATCTTGATATACTACTTGTTTACTTTTAGTCATTGATTATCACCTCTTAAACATAGTTACATATTAACAAATTTTCCTAAAGCATTAATTTTATTTACAGCAATTATATCATCAATCATTTGTTTTGTTAATACTGTATCTACAGGATATGTTTTATTGTTTATAGTAAGTGGTTCTTTTAAAGTTTTACCTAGAAACATTTTATAGGTCAAATTCAAATTTTTGTCATTAATATTTTTTTCATTTTTAGTATTTTGCTTTGTGCTTTGAATTACTGTAGCTTTTTGTATAGGTTCATCTTGTTTAGTTATGACATTATCTATTTTTTTAGTAGATATTACTTCGGTGTTATCAGTATTTTTCATGATTGTATAATCTTTAGCAAAAATATTGATATCTTGAACATTAACGGTTTTTGCGTAAATTATTTTACAGTTTAAAATATTACCTTGTTCATCAATAGTATATTCTGTTACTGTTCCGCATTTTTTACCACCACTAAGGCAAATTGTGTTTAAAATATTAATTCTATCTTGCAAGATTTTTTCAAGGTCTAGGTTGAAATCTTTGTACGAGATAATATCTTTTGATGACATAACTAAGATATTATCTTCATTGATTGAGGAAATTTTTTCAAAAGGAATTACACATAAGGCTTTATAAAAAAGTTTATCTTTAGTTATACCAAGAGCTATTACTTTTTTATTTTCGCCATCAATGATAATATCACTGACTGTACCAAGTTCAATTCCTTCTATAATACTCATTACTGGTTTTAATAATTGTTTGCTTTCATATGTAGTCATTTGAACAACTTCTTTCTTTTTGTATTTGTAGAGCTATTAGGCAATCCATTTTTATCAGACATGATATTTTTACATTTTGGGTAATTATCACAACCCCAAAAGAAATTATTATTTTTACTAATATTCTTTTTCATATAACCTTTTCTACATTTATTACAATGAATTAATACAGGTTTATCATCTTTATCGGAAAAAATTCCTTTTTTACATTTACTGTCTTCAGCAGTAGAAAAATTTTTACATATCCAATATTTAAGATTGGTCTTTTTAGAAATAACTGGTCGCAATATACTGTGACAATATGGACATCTTGATTTTGAGATATCTATATCAAGTTTTAAACTTTTAGTTTGCTTGATAGCTTCGTTAATAATTTTTATTTGTCCACTTAAAAATTTTTGTACATCACCTGTACCTTCAGCAATTTTACCAAGTTCATTTTCCCATACAGCCGTTATGTCTGGAGTTTTGAGAAAACGTGGTAATACTTTATAAATACTTTCGCCGTATTTAGTAGGAATAAGATTTTGTTTATCTTTTGCTATAAAATTCTTGTCTAGTAACTTTTCAATGATTGACGCTCTAGTAGCTTCAGTACCAATGCCAGATACATTTTTTAATATTGCTTTCACTTCAGGGGCTTTGACAAATTTATCAATTTTTTTCATAGCTTCAAGAAGTGTAGCTGGTGTAAATCTTTTTGGTGGTTTAGTTATTCCTTCAGTAATATTTGAATTAATAAATATTACTTTATCATCTTTATGACATATAGGAAGAATATTTTCTTCATCATTATGGTTTGCTTTATATAATTTTTTCCAGCCTAAATCTAAAATAGTTTTACCTGTAGCAGTAAAGATATAATCGTTACAATTAATTTTGATATCAGTTTTGTTGTAGATATGAGCAGGATAAAATTGAGCAATATAACAAGTGGATATTAGTTTATAAATATTTTTTTCTGTTTCAGATAAATTGTTTATATCACATTGTTTAGCTGTTGGAATAATTGCATGATGAGCTGTTATCTTTTTATCATTCCATGCTTTACTTTTTAGTTTAGGATTAGCTTCTTGTATTAATGTTTTAAAATTATCATCAATATTAGAAAGTGTATTTAAAATTTCTGTAGCATTATCAAATTGATTTTCAGGAAGATAACTACAGTCTGAACGTGGATAAGTAGTTAGTTTCTTTTCATAAAGTGATTGCACAGTATCCAGTACTAATTTGGGTTCATAATTATATTTCTTACCTGCTACAAGTTGTAATTCAGATAAAGAATAAGGTAAAAGTGGGTATTCTGTTTTCTTCTCTACAGTATAATTTGAAATAATAGCTAAAGGATTTTTCTTGAGCTTATTTTCAATATCTTCGATTAAGGTTTTATCAATTACATAATCATTTTCTTTTATTTCGTCAGGAACTTTCAACTTAGTTTGTATCGTTTGTATCTCATCTTGATTACTTTTAAATATAGCAGTCAGTGAATAATACTTAGTAGCATTAAATTGTCTGATTTCATTTTCTCTTTGAACTACCAATGAAAAAGTCGGTGTCATAACTCTACCAATATTAATGCTAGTGGTTAAGCCATTATCTTTGCCTATTAGTGTATAAGCTCTAGTTAAGTTAATCCCAATTAACCAATCTGCTCGTGTTCTAGCTTCCGCAGAGATATATAAATTATCAAATACACTATCATCTTTTAGATTATCTAGTGCATATAAAATAGATTTTTCATCAAGAGCGTTTAATAAAATTCGCTTAACAGGTTTTGTATTATTAAGATGAATTAAAGTTTCACGAATTAAGAGTTCACCTTCACGGTCTGGGTCGCCAGCGTGAATTATTTCATCGGTATTTTCTATTAATTTTTTAATAACATTAAACTGTTTGACACAATCATCTTTTATTTTGCGTTGCCAGTTTTGCGGAATTATGGGCAAGGTATCAAATGACCATTTTTCATATTGAGGATCAAGTTCACTTGCAGATTTTAATTCTAATATATGTCCAAACTGCCAAGTGACTACATCATTTCCAACACTTATAAAGCCATCAGAACGTTCTAGTGATTTATTATTTTTATTAGATAAAACTTTGGCAATTTCCATCCCCATAGAAGGCTTTTCAGCTATGAATAATCTCATAAATCTTCCTCACTTTTATCAACATTTATCGTCATGTTATCTATTGATTTGTCATCTAAGAGCAGTTCGGTATTTTCTCTATCGGGAGATACTTCATTTTCTTCTTTTAGTAAAATATCTTTCTGCTCGATTATAGTTTGAGCAACTTTATTGGCATTTAATTTTTTTATGTCAACTTTATTATTCTTTAAATTTAAAGCAAATTCCTGAGCTTCTAAAGTGAATATTTCTTCTTCGGTTTTACAAATTTCTTTGTCGACTTCTTGAAGTTTATTTCTTTTTTCTATCAGAAATTTTTGCATTCTATTAATAGACTTTATAATATCATTTTTTTTAGTATTTAATCCTATTAATCTAAATTCGCATCGTTTTTTTCTGCCTTCAAAATCAAGATTTTCTAGCACTTAGTTCGCCTCGCTTTTTGTCTAAAAAATGCTAATTGTTCATCAGTGAGTAAATTTGCTTTTAAAGATATGGCTATACCAGTGATAACATCTTTATCAATGTTTTCTGGAGTACCTACCTTAGAGAAAATTTTAGTTATAAGTTTTAGTCTTTTCTTAATCTCTTTTTGTTGCATACAATCTATTTGATATTGTAAAAACTTCTGGTTTTTCTCATTATCTTTAATTTGTGCAGTTATCTTAGCTAATTGTGTTTGCTGATTAAAGAGCCTTTGTTTAGTATCAACTTCAATATCCATATATTAATAATATGCCTTATGATAGAATACGTAAATACAAACGCAATGAAACGCAATAGAACGCAATGAAACGCAATAACACAAGAATAACAAATAATGGTACAATAAAACTAAGATTTTGAAGAATGTTCACTTTACCGTTTATTTTCATAAACGGACACAGCTTGAAAAAATCTAAGGATTTTTGCCACTCGCAAAGCTCGTTGAACTAAAAGTTAATAAAGAGGATTTTTATAATATTTTAAAACTAAACTTAGCAAAAGGAGGTGTAAAAATTGGCTTTTTATCATTGTTCAATCAAAACTTCTAAGGATAAAAAAGGTAACTTTATTCCTGGAAAGAAACATGCAGATTATATTAATCGTGAAGGCGAATACAAAGACTATGACAATAAAGTTGGCTTGGCTCATGCTGAATATATTAATCGTGAAAAAGATTTTGCTCGTCAAGAATTTTTAAGAAAACATGGACAATGTGTATATAAAGCCAATAAATTACCAAAGTGGGCAAAAGGAAATCCTTCAGAATTTTTTAAGTCCGCAGACATCTATGGAAGAAAAAATAAAGCTTCTTATCGTGAGTTTGAACTAGCCTTACAAGAAGAACTTACATTAGAACAAAATATAGAAATTGTAAATACTATACTAAATAACTATGAATATTTTCAAGATAAATATTATGCTGTAGCTATTCATGATAAACAAGCAGCTTTAGATAGTAATAAACAACAAATACATTGTCATATCATGGTCTCTGACAAAATGATTGACGATATTGAAAAAACTAATGAACGACCACCAGAACAATTTTTTAAAACATATTGTCGTGTGAATACAGATAAAGGTGGAGCAAAAGTAGATAGATATTTTTCTAAAGACAACTTTGGTAAAAACTTAACTCACTTTAGAAAATATTATTGTGATGTAACTAATGCCGTTTTTAGAAAATATGGTATAGATAAAACTATTGACCATAAAAGTTTAAAAATGCAACGTGAAGAAGCTTTACGTAATGGTGATTATGTACGAGCTGAAATTTTAAATCGACCAGCAGAACAGTATATAGGAACGATTGCTTCTTATGATAAAAATGACCCTACTGTGCAAAAACTTTTAGAAAAGAGAGCCTATATTGCTGAAAGAACTAATCTTATTTTAGCTGCTAGTGAAACAGAAAAAAATATAAAAGATACAATACTGATTGATAAAATTAACAGCAGTATTAAAGAAGCTAATGATGTTATTGATGAAAGATGTAACACGTTAGAATCTAAAGTAGCTGATATTTCTATACTAAAGAATGATATTTTATTTTTGTTGAATCAAATAAAAGAAACAAGTAAAGATGTATTGTCTTTTGAAGAAGCAAAAGCTTTAGCTAAGTATGATTTAATGACTGAAAATGAAAAAGCTTTAACTAATAAATTGCTCAACTTCAACCAAAAATCCATAGAGTTACAAAATAAAATAGTTAATACAGATAATGATAAAATCAGACAACAATTAGATAATGAATTAGAAAAAACCAATAAAGCCATTAGTGCTTTAAAAGTTCAACTTCGTCCAACAAACAAAAAATTTACCCAAAGTGCGTTCAAAGCTAAAGTAACTAAAAAGGCTAATTATTTATTACTAGAGAATGCACCTCTTAGAGAAAAATTAGAGTTATTAAAAGATAAATTAGATGTACAAACAGCTAATTTAAAACAAATTTTAAAGGAAAATATTATAAACTTACCAGCACAAAGTTATTCAGCTAAAGAAGTAAAAACTATTTTAGATAACCTTGTCATTGATGTTAAAAATAGTCTTGAATATAAGCAACAAGAATATAAATCTTTAGCATCAAGAGTCATTTCACCGCAACGAGCAAGAGAAATGGCATATAATGTTGCAACTAATCATAAATATAGAGAACTTAAAGAAGCAAAGCGACTTGTTGCTAAAGAAAAAATTAATTTGGAACAAGAAGCCAAACCATTAATCAATCAGTTAGAATATGTTCAAAAATTTGATGATAGTTCTTTATTAAACCAAGCTAAGATACAACTTCAACCATATATCACAAAATATCAAGAACTTAACGCTAAAGAGCAAGATATTTTTACTAAGTTTAATGAGCTTGAAGCTTTTATCAATGCTCCAGAACAACAAGAAAAAATTCAAAGTATTATTGAGGGTATCTTAACTAAGAATAGTCCTATAAAATATCAGTATGATACCTTAAGAGAACAAATTTCATCCTTAAAAACAGAGCTTAAAGAATTAAAAAATTTATCTGTTGGTGTTAATAATCAAGTTCGCTTAGATAAAAATACAAACTTCAAATATTCCATTAAATCACATACTAGAACTACTTCTGTAGCTAATATTTCTGTTGGTAGTATGAGTAGTAGTAGTTCTGATACGATTAAACTGTTAGCTCAAGCATTTAATGGTGTTGAAGGAGCAATTCCTTTAGTTGCTAAAATAGATGAGCAAACTGATGAAGTCTTAGATTATAAACATTTAAATATTGTAGATAAACGAGCCAAAAGAAGTAATGCTATATTAAAAGAATTTTCTTAAGCTTAGTTTATTAATTTTGAAAAGGAGTTTTATATTATGAATGAAGTAACAGAAATAGGATTGTATTTTAATTTATTGATAACAATAATGGTTATTTTGACAGGTATTAATCTTTATAAATATACTAAAGAACGTAGGTTTAAAAATAAAGCTTCATATATGCTTAGACAAATTGATACTTCATTAGATTATTATGCTAATTATCATATTGTTGATGGTATTAAAACATATCCTGAAAGTCTTAACGACATACGAGAAGAATTAGTAAAACACAGCTTTAACTTTTATTCAGAGTTTTGTATACAAAAAGATTTTATGTTAGTATATGTTCCTACAAAAATAAATAATAAAATAGCGCAATATACATTAGCTATAGTAAATACTAATTGTCAAATTTTCTATAGTAATCGAAGTACTGGTGGCGAAAATGAGATTATAAAATTTATCTCTAAAGAAAACACTAAAAAATTGAAAAAATATAATGCTATCTCTAAATATTTTAAAGATGGAACTATTTTTATGATTTTTTCTGTATTTTGGATAGTTATATTATTTCATATAGCTTGTAGTGATATATTATTTAGTAATGAAATACATTTAATATTTTGTTTGTTATTAGCTGATATATTATTGTGTTATTTTAACTTTGTGCATAAGAATAGTTTCTGTAATGACATCTTGGCTAATGAAGTAAGTAAGTTTATTTTTGATCGACTTAAAATAAAATCTTCTACTAAGTAACAAAAATCAAGAGGTGTTTTTATTGTTTAGTAAGTAACAAAAATCAAGAGGTGTTTTTATTGTTTAGAGAATTTTTTGCAAGGAAATTGTCTAGCTTAATAAAATCAAAAAATATGACAAATCAAGATTTAGCAAATTATTTAAATGTTACTCGTCAATCAGTGTCACAATTTACAAGAGGAACGGCTATGCCTTCTACCGAAAATTTAATTGCTATAGCTGATTTTTTTAATATATCAATTGATGAACTATTAGGAAGAAAAAATATTTTTAGTGCCCCTAATACTACTAATTTTGATTCAAACAGAACAGTATTCAACTTATTAAACAATCCTGATGGTATATTAGAATATAAAATTTTTGTACCTACTATAGAAAGTCAACCTACTGATGATGGACGTTTACTGATTGATTTATCTTCAAAATTAAAAAAAGGAAAATTTAAATATAGTTTTGCTTTGATTAAACACGATTCAATATACAGGTCTTATCTAATTCTTGATGAAATAGAGGGAAACTTTATAAAATTTGTATTAGAAAAAAGTAAAAACAAAGATAATTTCATATCTCTTGTCAATATAATAAATCAACAATTAGGATTAAATTATGATGCTTATAATTATAATCGAGTTGCTTTGGTTATAAAAATATATGATGAATATTATTATGATTTTCATTTAAATGTTGATTTATCAGTTCCAGTTCCGACTGTTAGTAAATTGACATTATTAAAAGAAAAATATATTAATGTTTGGTTAGAATTACCTATAGCTGAGAAAATACAAGAATTAAAAAGAATATATGAAAAGGAATTAGGTTTAATAAAAAAGGAAAGCTTTGTATAAGCTTTCCTTTTTTATTATATTTCCTAACTAGTAGATGATTTGGGATGTTTCCAATAAAGTTTTTCACAATGTGGACTACAAAACTTTTTTCGTTTATCTTTTATACTTTTAATTGTTACCAATACACGACATTTTTCACAATGAAATTGTCTTAATATTGGCTCATTATCCTTTAGATTAGAAATTCTTTTTGGCTTATTATAATATATTTTTTTGTAATGTACTTTTCGACAATGGACACAACAATATATTTGATAACTAAAATTTGATTCAAAAATTTTTTACAAACAGGACAAAATTTTTTCATAACTTAATTTCTTTAGATATAATACCTTGTTCTTTTAGCGTATTAAAATGGTCTTGCATTGTCATCATTCCAGGTGTTGATTTCATAATGTTTATAAGGCTTGTATAATCTTCATTTTTTATACAATTAACGGTAGCGTTACTACGTAATAGAATTTCCAAACAGAGAACTTTATGCTCTTTAGTGGTAATTAGTTTTTGTGCTATTATAGCTTGAAATGTATTAGCCAGTAAATTTTTTAGATTAAGTTTTTCTTCATAGTTTGTCATTCTATCTAACGCATCAATAGCGTTATTTGCATGTAGTGTTGTAATTACTAGATGACCAGATTCAGCGGCAAATAAAGCTACCTTTATATCTTCAAGTGTTCTAAGTTCTCCGATCATAATTACATTGGGATTTTCACGCATAGCAGATTTAACACTTTTAGAAAAACTTGTAATATTGTTACCTAAAGGAACTTGAGAAATAATAGATTTTTTATCTTCAAAAGTGTATTCAATAGGGTCTTCTATTGTTATTATATGGTAATTATACTTTTGATTAATTGCATCTATAATTGAGGCAATAGTAGTGGATTTTCCAGAACCAGTTGGACCAGATACTATAATTAGTCCTGACTTTTTATCTGCTAATAATTTAATAGATTCGGGTAATCCTAACTTATCTAGTGAAGGAATTTTATCTGGAAGTAATCTTATAGCTATAGCCCTACCTTTAATAGTTTCATAAAAATGACATCTGCAATTTATATTATCTACACTAACGAAAAAATCTGAATCAGTAATAATAAAATCTAAACTACTTAAAAAATCACTTAACTGTTTAGCTTTTTTTAAGAAAGATATCATTTGAGAATCTTTTATAAAGTTATCCTCTAACATTTCAATTTTTCCTAAATTATTTCTGATATAAGGATACATGTTTTCTCGTATAAATAAATCTGATGCTTCATGTTGATAAGCTTTTATGATTAATTTAGTTATTTTATCTTTAGTATCTGTGGTACAGTTCATAATAATTTTTCCTATCTAGTTAATTTTTGTGTTTGCTTCTTGATTTTCTTTAATTCATTTTGAATGAAGTTTCTTTTCTTAGTAATTGATTTTTTATTTTGTAATTCAGGAAAATTTCTTTTTAGAGCATCTTCAATGATTTTTACTTCTGAAGTATGTTTATTTTTAAGATTTTGACTTAAATATTCTTGTAGAGATAACTCTATTTTTCCTTGTCCTAAAGTATTCATGACTAAATTTTTAGCTTCTTCATTACTTATTTTGACAGGTGAAAACTTAGTGATTACAGGAATTATTTTATCTTGTTTAAAGCCTTTATTGATTAATTCTTTTATAACTTTACTTTCACTATCTTTATTCCATAAAATATTGTTGTTCATATTATCTACTATTACTTTTTTACAAGTTAGGATATATTCTTCAGCAATATTTTTTATAGCTACATCTTCGACTTTCATTTGAGCTAATTTTTCCATATTGAATAGCGTATGAGCGTTTTTAAGTGTTAGATTTATTTCTTCAGTTGATAGTTTAAGTGGTGAATATTTGACCATAAGAGAGGCTATTTCTTCATCCGTATGACCTTTTTCTAATAATCTACTTGCTATGATTAAATCATTATTGGATTTTTGGTATAATTCTATTTCTGCTCTATTGGATAAAATTCTATTTTGCACCTGTAATTGTCTTAATTTACTGGCTTCTTTTAGATATAAATATTTAGGATCATTACTTAGTTTTGTCATAAATTCAGGGAAATTTCTGATGCGATTAAGACGAATGAATGAATCATAAGTCGTTTGTATTTTAATAAATATGGATTTTTGTATTGCTTCATTGTTGCCTTGATGTTCATTCATAGAATTTTTTATATCATCTTTGGTATATAAAGGTTCTGTTACTAAATTTTTAGTTGCTAATTCTTCTTCAATATCTTGTTTTGCTTGCTTAGGATTTAAGATATTTTGTATTTCTTCAGTTTCTAGTTGTAATGGAGAATATTTTTCTACAGCAGAGAATATTTCATCAGATTTAAAGTTTTTTTCTAGTAATGTCTGTATAATATTTTTTTCTAGATTTTTGTTTATAGCTTCTTTATATGGAGTATTTTCAATATCGATATGGGCAATCATATCGTGATAGGTTTCAAGATAAGCTTTTTCTACAGGAGTATATGGTTTATCTTCTATTAATACATATTGTATAGCTTCAAGACGATGAGCATATTCTTCAAAAAAAGCTTCATCTTTTTGAGCTTCTTGTTGTTTCTTTATACATATTTCTTGTAGTTTCTCATCTTGCCAATTAGTAGGTGAATTTTCTTTTATAACTTTAAATATGTCTTCCTCATTAAAATCTTTATTTAATAAGGTTTTAGCTATTTTGTAATCTATTTGAGAAAATTCAATGTTTTGTAGATTATTCTTATAAATAGCTATGGCTTTTTGATATAGAGAAAAATAAGCATTTTCAATAGGGTTTAAATCATTGCTATTAGGATTATAATAGATAATTTGTTCTAGTTTTTGGGCAAATTTGGTGGCTTCTTTTTCGGTAAGAGGTTCATTAGTATTCAAGGCAATATTTTGAGAGTCTGGTTGAACATTATTTGTTTCTTGATTAATATTTTGTGGAATGTTTTCTCTAGCTTCAGCAATTTTTTGTGTATTATTTTGATGTAAGTCTTCACTATAAACATTTTCTGCTAATTCTTCTGCTGGTGGTTCAGATGCTAATAAACTAGCCCAATTATTATCTTGTTCATTCATGGTGTTCGCTCCTATAAATTCATTTTTAAATATTATCTAGATAAACTTTTATTTTGGCTTAATTTAGTTATATTTTTTAGTTCTTCAGCAGGCATATTTACTGGAGAATATTTCATTATTGCTTGCTTAATATCAAATACATTTTTGCCTTTATTTTGCAATTCACTAACAATTTTTTGGTTGAAATCTTGTTGCCAAATATTATCATGTTCTTTTAATAAATTTTTAGCCATTTTTAAATACAGCTGTGTTGTAGATATGCCATTTTGTTTAGGTTTAAAGTTTTGAATGATAGTTAATTTATTTGTATCTATTTTATTTTCATTATTAGATAATGTTTGCTCTTGTTTTAACCCTATCATATTAATTTCAATATACTGCATAGCTTTTTCAGCTTCGCTTGCAGCTCTAAATAATTCATTAGGATCATCTTGCAATACTTTTACCCAACTTTGTAGGTAAGCTGCATGGTTTTCATAGTGTTTTTGGTCAAATTTTATATTGTACTTTTGAGCTAAAAACATTGATGTAAGTTCTGCTCTTAATTCTTCTTTAGCGTAGGTGATATTACCAAATCCATCATTTTCAACTAAAGTTTTACGGTTAAGTCTATGTTTTGCCCCTGTAGAATGGGCAATTTCATGTGATACTGTAGCATAGAAATCATCAATATTATAAAATTTATCTCTAGGCACTACATGAATTTCATCTTCACTAGGGGAATAGTAATTTCTACTATCCTGGTCATAATAGATTTTAGCTTCACTGTGTTCTAGCATATTTTCCATAGATTTAATGGTATCTTCATGGTTAATCTTAAGAGGTATTTCTTTTTCGAGACCTTCTATTTGTTCAGCATTAAATACTACATAATTTTTTACTATTGGATAATCTAATTTAACATAGGCAGGTACTTTTTTACCTGTTTCTTCATCAATTACATATACTTGTTCTTTTTTCTTAGTATTAGGATTTATTTCCATAATAGGTTTAGCATATTGCCAATATTCTATGTGAATTCCTTTTGCACCCTTTTGTATTTTTGCACCTAATTCTTGGTAATTCTTGGGCTTGTTTAAAGGTAGTCCATCGACTATCTTCAAATCCAAAATGTTTAGCAGCTAGAATTAATCTAATATTATTAATACCATTATAATATTGGTCTTTCCCTTGCAAAGATTTTAAAAGATTTCGAGGTCGTTTACTAATATAACCGCTATCCCAAAAGAATGGTTTACCAGATTGTATATCTTTAATAACTTGTTGTACCAATTCATTTCTTTGTTGTTGAATCTTTTCTGGAAGTGCCATTGTTATTCACCTATTTCTTGTTCGTCATTTAAAATTTCTTCTATTTCTTCTTCAGTAAGTACATCATCATCAGTTGAACCACCATATGTTTTAAATTCTTTAAAACTTTCAGCTATTTTTCTTAATTTTTCATCCATTATTATTACCTACCTTTTTATTGAGTTCGTTTTCAAATTTTTCAAGTGATTATTTATAATTTGTCTCTTCTTTATATCTGGTAAATCTTTTATTTCTTTAAATTTATAAGCTATACATAAATCCTTTAGCTCTTTTTCAGAGAGTTTTCCTTGTTTTACATGATAAGCAATAAATTCTTCCAAGTTTTTAGCTCTGTAAATAGATTGTTGATTTATGTATTTCATTAAACTATAAGCGTCATTTGACATAAATACTAAATAATTAGGAAATTTAGCAATTAATGCTCCTATTTGTTTATTTTCTAAAAGCGTCATGCTAGGTTTATAGGGCAATTTTAATCCTAAGCAAATTTGCATACGACAAAGTTCAATCCTAAATCGATCTTTTATATATCTAATATTTTTAGAATCTACCCCATATCCTTCCATGCCTTTTTGATTAACTCTTCCTGGTTTAGTAGCAGCTTTTACTAAATGACGTAAAAGTTCGCTGTAATATTCTCGTTCGTCGTTAAATCTATCTTTTGTAGGCATATGAATTTCATCTTTTTTTATAGAATAAAAACCTATATTATTATGAGAATCTTCAATGATTTTCATATTCATGTTATAGGCTATATTTTTGATATATTCTATAGCATCAATTTCATTTTCTGGATAAAAGAATTGATGTTTTCCCTGTAACATTTGTTCACTAAATATATTATTTTCGTAAGTGTGCCAATTATTTGTTTTATTTTTATAAAATTTAGTATAAGTTTTATTATTAGGTGATTGTTCTTTTGCATAACCCATATCATATTTAGAGTAGTTTTCTAAAGCTATAGATTTAGAACCTTTTTTGATGTAATAGCCTTTATTTTGAGCGTCTTTATAGGTGATATATCTAAGTGGAATAAATTTATCTTCAGGTTTTTTATAAGACAGTAATTGTGTTAGATTATAACCATAGAATTTTCTACCTGTTCCTAAATCATAAGGTAGTCTAATATCTATGTCTTTTTGTGGATCAAATGGCTGTTGCCAAAAAGCTTTTCCTTCAAACATTTGTTCATAACATCTATAAGCAGTATCACCTCTTAATGTATTCTGTTTATTAGTTTCAAGTTTTTTTATTTTTGTATAAACTTTTTTCATTATTAATACCTTCTTATTTAAAATCAACAAATCCTATAGCTTTAGGTTTTGTATAATTTTCTTTATAGTAATCTGAGGGATTATATGGATCTTCAACTTGCATATTTAATATATTTTGTGTAGTGATTTTTTCTCGTAAAGTACTATCTTCAGTATCTTTTAGCTTAGCTATTTTTAATACTGTTAGCTCATAAATAAGCTGCTGACGATATTTTTCTTCAATATATCTTAAAGTGTCAATTTCTGAATTTTTTTCTTGAGCCTGCATAGTTGTCTCAATACTATTTAAGGATTGGATAGTTTTTAATAGAGCTTGTTTTCTTTCGTCATAACTATTTAAGTCATTTTTAGCATAACTAAGTGTTGTAGCATAAATCTTATTTAGGTAGTTATATTTATCTTTAAGAGAGATATTTTTTTGCTTATAAGGATTACTAGCTATAATGGTTGAACTGTTATATAACATATTATCTATATCTTGCAAATTTATATCTTCAGTGTAATTTATTCTATCTTGTATATCGCTAAATAATACAGGGATATCTTCGTTAGTATCATTAGAGTGTTTTAAATCATTGCTTTTGGTATCAAAAAGTGTAATGTTTTGTAGCATATCTATATATGTTTTTATTGTAGAAATAATATCTTTTTTACTATTAATTACATCATGCACTTTATATCCTTGAGCTGCTAAATCTTTTAGAGCAAAAGGGCTAGGAGCAGAATCTGGAATAGATACACTTGTTGGGGAATAATAATTAGGTGGGTCAAATGGTTCTGTTATACCAGGAATACCTGCAAAAGCAATCGATATACTTAGTGATAATATGGTTAATATTGTTAGTAAAAAACGAATAATTTTCATCTAGCAACTGTCCTTTCTTTAAAATCTAAATCCTGATGAACCAAACGTATTTTTTATAGCTTTAGATACTTTTCCTCCAACAAACGTCATGATTAAGATATAAGCAAATATTTCTAAGGCTTTTATTACATCAAATGTTGGGGCGGGTGCTACTTGCCCTGCCCGACGAAAGACATCATCAGCATACGTATCGCCACTGCCTACATTGCCTTCGCCTCCATGCCATGCTTCGGCTACAGAACGCCATGAACCATATTTATTGAAGTATTCAAGCATTTTAAATCTAGCCACGGCATCTTGTCTGTCTGGACTCCATGCAGGTTGCATAGTATCTGTATGTGGTGTCCAGTTATAATCTGGAGGTAAATTTGCTTCTTCTACCCAAGCATTCCAATTTTCAAAGTTTATTTGATATGCTCCGTATCCATAGCCATCATCAGAATATACAAAATAATCATTTGTAGACTCTTTATCTTTAATAGCTGACATAAAGATAGTTATTGCTTCAACACCTGAATTTTCTAGATTTACTGCTCCTCGATTAGAAGTAGTCATCATATCGCCAAAGTTAAATGCTGTTAACTGAACAGAGATTAAGCTGGCAAAAACTATATACCATGCCATATTAAAACCTAAAGAAATTAAACTATTTATGCTATTTCCAGCAAATGACATATGTTTTGTTTGTCTTAATGTGCCGTAAATTAAGTCAAAAATAGCAAAGATAGAAATGATATAAAATTCAATGAAAGCTTTAGCAATCATGATGCCCATTAAGAAAAATAAGATAACAATAGCTATACCTAAGATAAATACAAAGATTATTGCTGCAAGATTTGTATAAATAGCAAAAGCAGAATGAAATGTAGAAATATAATTAAAAAATGGAGCAGTTAGCTGTAGTCCTTTTTGTATTATTTGGGTGGGGTCTGTAACATTTTGTCCAGCAACTGTAGGGTCTACATTAATTATTTTAGAGCCTACAGTTACAAAGAAGTTTTTTATTGTATTAATTACTATATTTCCCCAATTTTGAATTAAGTAATAAAAAAATGTATAAGAAATTAATTTTTTTATTAGAACTTTAATAGCATCATTTAGTACATAATTATCTGAAATACTGATGATACAAAAGGTAAGCGTAATATCTATTAAGACTACAACCATAAATAGATTTAGCATATAAGGTTTTATATTTTGTATTCCTTCAGTAGATGTAGTTGCTATTTTATCTATAATATCTTTTACTGGAAGTGCAATATCTGCTATTTTTGACCAATCGAAATTGAAAAAGTGAGCATCACTACCAATAAATGATTCTTCTACAGGCATAGTACCCTCTAAAAGAGGTAATGGGTCTGTAACAATAGCTCCATTTACATGAAAATCTATATCATTTAGATGTACCTCAAAATGTAAATGTCCTCCTGTACTATCTCCAACTGGAGAGATGATACCTATTACATCACCTTGATATACTTCTTGTCCTTCATGCAGTCCTTGAATTAATCCAACATCTCCATACAAAGTTCCCATATTAAGCTTTGGATGCCATACTACAATAGCATTACCAAAACCATCTGCTGGACCATAATATCTTATAATGCCATCTGCTGCTGATTGAATAGGCGTTCCGTAATCATAACCGATATCTATACCAGCATGAAATCTTGTATTTCCAGTTATAGGGTGTACTCTATCACCAAAAGGTGAAGTGATTATCCCATCAGGTGCTGGATAAATAAATGGAGTTTGAGCAAAGACTACTATGGGTAAAAAAATGATAAATAAACATAAAGATAAGATAATTTTTATTTTCATTGATATGTCCTTTGACTTAGTTGATAATTCTATGGTAGCATGGAAGTGAATTTTAAAAGTATCGACTTTTGAAAAAATGAAAAAATTTTTAAATTCTTATGTATCAAGGGTTTGCGGACTTAAAGTAATTTTGTGTTCGATGAAAATGAGCAAAAAAAGCTGAACTTTTTGTCAGTAAATAAAAAAAACGTGTTCGAATCGAACACGTTAAAAAGTAGTTATATTTGATTTTTTATTTGTGTTTATGAATAATGTGGTCGAATCGAACACATTTAAGTGAGGAATAGATTATGAATAAATATATTTTAATGAATAAAAATATAGCATTAGCTCAAATTATATTATCTGATGATGGTAAAATTTATGATTTATTAGAAATATATAACATAAAAGCTTTTCCTGTAGGTATAATTTGTAATGATATAAAAATGTCTAATAAAGATATACAAAATAACTTAGCAGAGTGGTGGCAAGGTAGGGCAATTCCTGCTAGTAGACAGGGTCTTTTTTCAGTATTACAAGAATTTAATATTGAAAGAAGTTCTATTTTAGCCATGAAATGTTTTGGTCTTAGTTTATCTGACCAATATTGGATAAAACCGATTAATTCTAAGCTAACGTGGGATAAAATCAACTTTTTTAACAATAAGTTTTCTAATGATATTGGAGAAGCCTTTTTTAATCCTAATTTTGTAAAGGAAAGTAATGAAATAGATTTTATAACTCCAGATAATACATCTGACGGTTGGCTTAGAAAAAAATGGATAATCAAAAATGAAAAAAGATGTCTTATTAAAAGTGGTAGTGATCCTTATAGACAAGAACCTTTTAATGAAGTGATTGCATCACTTATAATGAAAAATTTAAATGTATATCCATATGTTAAGTATGATTTTTTTGTAGACGAAGGACAGGGTATCTGTTCTATATGTGATAATTTTATAACAGAAAATACTGAATTAATTTCAGGTTATGCCTTAGCAAAAACGTATATTAGAGATAAAAACACTTCTATTTATAATCATTATTTAGACATAGCAGACAAAAATAATATTTCTAATATTAAGGATTTTTTTGATAGTATGATTGTTTTAGATTATATTATTGCAAACACGGATAGACATCATAATAACTTTGGCTTTATTAGAGATGTTAATACTTTAGAGTATTTAAGCCCAGCACCTATATTTGATAGTGGTACGAGCCTTTGGCATAAATACAGTGTACTTTCAAATAAAATAGGTACTCCTGTAATAGCTCAGCCTTTTTATAATACACATGAAATGCAATTATCTTTAGTAAAAAATTGGGATAGGTTTGATTTTAGTAAATTAAGAAATATAACAGAAGAAATATACGATATATTAAATAAAAATCCATTAATTGATAAAAAAAGAAATAATATTATTTGTGCTGCTCTTAAAGAAAGGATACAATCTATTAAATTATATCAGGAAAGAATGGTAAATAAATATTCTATACCTTTACAAAGTGATGATACTGATATATTAACAAAATTTAAGCAGTTAAAACTTAATTTACAACCAGTATATTTTTATTATAAGAATAAATTTGTACCTAATAATAAAATAAAATACAATCCTAGTATAGATAAAAAATATTAAAGCAAGCACTAATAGATGGTTTTTCAAGGGAACAAGTAAAAAAAATTTTAATAAACAGTCCAAATATTAAAAGTGAACAAATGATAGATTTTATGTATCGTTCATTTAGTCATGATAAGGATTTAAAAAATATAATCCTTGAAAGAACTATACATTTATAAAATTATGTTCGAATCGAACAAAAATGATAAAATAACTTTTTATTACTTTTTTTATTTGCATCATAATGTCATTCATTTCAAAAAGCAAGGGTAAATATAACAACTACGTTGCCCTTGCTTTTTTCATTTCTGACATTATTTAAAATCATGCAAAAAGCAATAAATAAGAATCGTAAGATAAGAAAGGATACTGAAAAATGAAAAAAATATATACTATAACTATTGAGGAAACTGTATCAGACGTATTTTATTTAGAAGCTAATTCTTTAGAAGAAGCTAAAGAATTAGCTATTGCAAATTACAATAACGGTGTTTTTGTACTAGAACCTGGAAATTTAATAGAAACAAATCTACTGGTTGGAAATGATAATGAAAGTAGTGATTGGTTTGAATTATAAAAAAATGATATAATTAATACTAAATATTATGAAGAATTGAAGGTAATAATATGAATAATATTTTAAAACGTATAAAACGTATTGATGACAAGAAAAAAGAATTAGATAAATGTAGACCATTAACAGCGGGAGAATTAGAACGATTAGCTGAAAACTTTATAGTAGAATATACGTATAATTCAAATGCTATTGAAGGTAATACTTTAACGCTTAGAGAAACAGCTATGGTTTTACGTGGTTTAACTATAGATAAAAAACCTTTAAAAGACCATATGGAAGCAATAGGACATAGAGATGCTTTTAGATTTGTAAATGATTTAGTAAAGGACAAATTACCATTATCAGAAAGTCTCATTAAGCAAATACATTATTTGGTATTAGCTGATAAAGCTGAAGATAGAGGTATATATCGAAAAGTTCCTGTTATGATTATGGGAGCAAAAACTTTACCTGTACAACCATATTTAATTCAACCTAAAATGGAAAATTTATTAAACGAATATAAAAACAGTACATCACATATTATTACTAAATTAGCATGGTTTCACATTGAATTTGAAAGTATTCATCCTTTTATTGATGGTAATGGTAGAACAGGAAGATTACTTATTAATTTAGAATTGATGAAAGCAGGATATCCACCAATAGATATAAAATTTACTGATAGATTAGCTTATTATAACGCTTTTGATGATTATAATGTTAATAAAGATTTATCTAAAATGGAAAATTTGTTTGCAAAATATTTAGATGAACGATTAGATTTCTATTTAAATATATTAAAATAGGAGAGTATATATGAAATATAGAGTATATAATTATGAAGAATTTAAAAAATTAAACACTGAAATTATTTTAACTGATGACTATGCAGATTATAATTATTATGCTGTATATTTACCTAATAGAAAAAAACCTGCAATATATTTTAAACATCCATATAACGGAAATTATTACCATATTGATGATTGTTTAGAAGTTATGGGAAATGACTTAAACCCATGTCATGATATTTATATTACTAATGTCTTAAATGAATTTAATAAAGAATAAATGAAAAGCACTTGTCATTATTCTAATTGACAAGTGCTTTTTTATAGATAGATTTTTATGATATAATAGTAATCGCTGTTAATTCAGCAAAGAAGAGAAAATTTGATGTGTCAGACTCTCCTCATCAGAGGAGGTGGTAATTATGACAGAATACGAATTAATGTCCCTTATAGTGGGAGTCGTAACTATGACATTTACCATTCTTATGTATTTTAAGAAGTAAATTTTTAAATTAATTACTTTATAAATAAAAAGAAGTCATGACATAACGTCTGACTTCTTTCTCAACCCATTCTGAGAAGAGGCTGACGGTTGCAACATCAGTTTTCTCTTCTTTTTTATATTCTTATTATACTACATAGATTATGATTTTGCAAAATAAATGTGTTCGAATCGAACACATTATTTGTTTACCTTGAAAGCTATTTCTTAATATAATGTTTAATTCGAACTAATTATTTTTTTAATTTATTTCCAAACATATCTTCTCCATATGTTTCTTTGAAAAAAAATGATTGTTGTTCACAGTATTTAGAAAACTCACCAAAAGACCCTAGACCTACGCTAGCTTGCTGTTTTTCTTCTGCAATTTCAGCAGGCGTTTTATGTGCCTCATGATATTCTTCACCAAAACAAGGACATTTCATAAATATATTTTTAAAGGAAGTCATTGGCTTAGTTATAAACATTATTGGATGAAATAGTATATAAAATGGTGCAATTATTATGAATACAACTACATCTAATAAAAGACGAAGTATATCACTAACTATAGCATAGACTATACAAAAAGCAAAGAATGAAATGAGTCCAATGCCAATATATTTTAAAACTCCTAATATATCCATGACAGTATCCATAATAACACCTTCTTATAAACTATTTTCTAATATAATTATACTCTTTTACTATAATAGTTTCAATCTTCATTATCATTATTTGTATTATCATTGTTATAATTATTAGAGTTATTATCTATATCATTATCATGATTATTATGGTTATTATAAGAATAATTAGAATGTGAAATATTAGTATTTAGAGGTTTAGGCAATTCTCCTTTTGCTATTGCTCGTTCAGCATTTTCTAATTCATATTTATAATTATCTTTAGGACTTATAGCGTTTCTTAATTGCTTTCGAATATGGGCATTTTGAGCATTCTTCTCTTCATTTGGGTTAGTATTACTTTTCAAATTACCAGCTTTTTTTTCTGTTTGCATTGTAGCAATATTTATCCTTTTATTGCGAGCTTCTTGTTGAGCTTTATAGTACGAGTCTAATAATCCACTTTGTATACCCATTTGTGCTAGGTTTTTTGCTGTTCCTAGTGTTCCTTTGCCATAGTTTAAAGCTGTTTTTCCTGCTCCTTTGAGGTCTCCTCTTCCTGCTTGCATTCCTATGCTTTTCATATTAGATAAAAAGCCTGCTGCTCCTCTAGCGGAATTTCCTCCTGGCATTCTTGAAGCTACGTCCCAAGCACCTTTCATTCTCATAGCTTTAGTAGGCATTGCTTTTAATTGATTGGATAAATCATTACCATTTAAAGCTGGTTGTCCAGAAGATATTGCTTGTGCTAAGTTTGGTAGCTTATAGACAAGCATACACATTATACCAAGTGAAAAGGCAAGTTGCATAAAGGTTAAGAAGTTTTTCTGTAAATCAAGTGATTCTCCACCTGAAACAAAATTTTCTACAGCACTTGTTAGCATTGGTTCAAGTATCGCTGTTACAAAAGCTACAATACTTACTTTGGTGGCATAATGTATAAGTGAACTTATAGCTCTTTCAAATAAAAATTTTGTTGGTTTAAACATTCCTATAGACATGGTTAACATAGTAAATATAGCCATTACCCAAAATTCTACTCTTACTACCATTATTTGAGCTGAAATTACTAATATGCAGGCTACAATTACTAAAAATATCACTACAGCTAATATTAGAGCAAATGGGCTTGTGGTAAAGGATATTTGAGAAAAACTATTCCATGTATTTTCAATAATTTTAAAGGCATTGCCCATTATATCATCAGGCATAAGTATGCTATTTTCGCCACCACCTGCGATATAGCCTATTCTTTCAAAACTAGCAAAAACAGCATGAGCAATTCCCATACCTAAAATCCAATTTGTTATTAAAAATAGATACATTGCCATTTTTAAGGCGTTAGATATCATGTATTTTATGATATCGTCTTCTATTTTTAGCATTAAGGTTATTGCTACATCAATAGCCCAAGCACAAGCGAGAATTTTCACACAAATGGGATATAAAAATTCAGCACCTTTTTGACATTTATAGATAAAACTCATCATCATTTGTCCTAAAAAATTAGCAGAGTTGGGGTCGGGTTTAGGTTCGGCAATGCTGATAAAAGAGCTATCTGGAACAATGAACATATATCCAAAATATATTCCTAAATTGATAATTACTGTCATAGATAAAATCATACGTAAAAAAGTAGTAGTGGTAGCAGATAATTCTCCAAATGCTAGCATTCCAGCAGAGCCAACTATTAGGCAAGTCACAATTATTCTAGGTACTTTATCGGTTAAGATAGCTCCATCAGTATCTAATGAACCATTATCATAAGTACCGATAAATTTTTCAAATATATCGTCCCAAGCAAGTTCTGGTGTTTGAGCAAAGCAGATAGATGAAAGTAATAATAATATTCCTATAGTCAGTAGTATAATCTTTGTTTTTTTCATAATCCATAACCTACTAATTTTTTATAGTCTTCAATATTTTGTTGTTTGTTCATTTCTATATCAGATAAAACTTTTTGTGAGTTGTTTTTTACATCTATTGCCATATTTTCATTTATCTTCATACCTGCTTGTTTTTGAGCATTTTCTTGTAATTGTTCGGTAGCTGTAACAGATAAAAGAGTAGATAATAAAGCGTTTGTTTTTGCTGCTTCCATAGTATTTTGACTAGCTATTTGTCCGCTTGCCTGCATGGCTTCTTTTGTTCCTTGTGCTTTAGATAGATTTTGCAGGGAAGTTTCTAATTGATTAATGCTATTTTCTACTTCTTGTTGACGTCTACCTATAGATAAAGCAGAATAATAGGTTTCATCAGCTACATGGTAAAGTTTTTTTATATTTTGTGTATATGAATTTAAATCTACTGGTTTAGTATAACCACCTGTATAAATATCTATGCCCATTCGTTCACTTAAAATACTATCTGTAGAAGTATCTTTATCTAATGTACCTATTTGAGAGTCTAAGTTGTTCATAAGATTTTTATATTCTTTATCTAATCCTGTATAATGAGCGATTAGGGCTTTAGGATCCATAGATGTTAAATCTTGTATCATCAGTGATACTTGTTTAGCTGTATTTATAGCATTTGTATAGGTATTTATAGCTGTTTTAGCATTCTCAGCTATATTTTTTATATCTTCTACATAGATGGCAGCTGTAGCTGTTTGTTTAGGTACAGTTAAACAAAATCCTACTGCTATTCCCATAAAAATAGTTGGTATTAGATATCTTTTTTTCATTTGTATCATAACGTATCACCTCTAAACAGTATAATTAATAATTTACCTAGTGGAATTATTAATCCACTTACTATTACATATATAAAAACCATACACACTTGTATCATAAGTATCGCAAATATTATTCCTACAAATCTTTCAAAAGCATAGTTTGATTTAATAAGAGTTTTTATGAGTATTGAGATATCCATTATCATAGATGCTGGAAAAGGATATCTAGTTATTAAAAAATGTTTAAACCATGAAATAATGCTATCATAGCTTCTAATATTATTGATAATGTCAATCATTGAATCTATAAATAAGCAAAATAAAATTAGAAAAAATATTAGCATATCTATAACTAATAAAAATTCTACTTCTCTAGCTATACTTTTGCCAAAAATAATGGAAATTATAACTGAAGCAATAACCAAGGATAGACAATTTCTTTTTATTTTAGAACTAATAATAGAGATTTTATCTAACATAAAAGCCTCTTTTCTATCTATAGCTATTTAATCGATTGAAGATATCTGAAATGCTATAGATATATTCAATCGTTTCTTTATATGGTGGTACTCCATTATATTCATAAATGGCATTTGCTCCAGCATTGTAGGCAGCTAAGGCATAAGTTATATTATATTGTCCAGCATACGTAAAATTATCTATTTGTGTACGCAGATAACTTGCACCACCTAGGATATTTTCTAAAGGGTTATATGGATCAACACCTATCATACTAGCAGTACCTGGCATTAGTTGAGCGATTCCAATAGCTCCAGCACCTGACATGGCATTTAGATTAAAATGAGATTCTTGCTCAAGTAGTGCTGTAAGTAATAGTGGATCAAGGCTATAGGTACTGCTAGCATAAAGTATAGCGTTGGTTATCCAGTCTGTTTGCTCTTGATTATACATGGATACTTCAGAATAAATTATATTGTAGTAATTGTTCTCTTGAGCATGCACTATAGGTGTGATGAAAAAAGATGTAATTAGCAATATATTTATGATGAATTTCTGCAATTAATTAGCCTCCTGTTCATTAGTTAAGGTTAAGGTATGTGCTAAATTATGTTTTTGAACTTTAGTATCATTTAATGTATTTGTAAGTTTATTTAAAATTATTTCTATTTGTTGACCATATTTTGAAATATTTTCATTGGATATATTAGTTAAATTAGGAGATTGACTAGCAATTGCATCTAAGGTATCTTTTAATTTAAAACCAGCTTTTAGTATATTAGCTGCAATTATAGTATCTGCTATCATATCAAAAGGAAGGTCTATATTTTCTTTATAATCGCTGTAGTATTTGCTATATAAGTTATTAATATCTTTATCTACTAGAGTTTTCTTGGCAAATTCTCGTCTTTTTTCTAATTCTACAGTTAGTTTTTGTTGAGCATTATATATAATCGCTTTATTTATATAACTTAAAGATGAATGATTAGGTTCTACTGCATGAGGTGAATATTTAGTGAGAGTAAGAGCAATATCTTCTTTTTTGATGTCTTTGTATAGCATATACATAGCTGCATTGATTTCCATATCTTGATTGAATAAATTAGTTTTTTGATATAGTTCTTTCATATGCGTTTTGTACATATTTTCGACAGTAGGTCTGTTATTTTTAGTATCTAAGACATTTATAATATTTAATTGCCGAGTATTTATTTTTTTAGCAATACTTGTAATATATTCGGCATATTTAAAGTTTTCTAAAGCGTCTTTATTATTTCTAGTGCTTTGTTCTTCAGCGATGATATTTTTAATATCATTTTCTTCAATGCCTTTTTTAATAAAGCTAAGAGCTGCCCTATAATCACATTTTATATATTCTTCATCATTGTCTGTATTATTGATAGTAGCATCGTTTATAGCTACTTCTAATTGATAATCTTCTTTAAGTTCTTTTTTTTGTTCTTCTTGCGTTTTGTTATAATGAAATACTTCAGCTAATTTTTTAGCTGCTTTTTCAATTACAAGTTTGGGATAATCTTGAGGAATTTCTGGAAGTTGCATTCTGGCTGAAGTTTCTCTTATGATATGAGCAAGTTCATTTTTATTGATACCAGGATATCTGTTTAATAGTTTTATACTGGCATCAATATCTATATATTCATCAGATAGATTTAATTTAGTATTAGGGTAAGAAAGTATTCGCTCTTTAATGGCATATTTATAGACATCTTTTAATGAAATATGTTTATTGTTTATTTGTTCAAGAGTCATATTTGAAAGGTTATCTGGACAGATAAAATCTGTTATTTCTCTTTCTGCTTTAATATTATTTTGGGCAGATTTCACTATATAATATGCTGTTTTATCTTTAGATGAATAAATTTTTTCATTAAAAATTTTTACTACATATTCTGGATAACAACCTGCCAAAATCATTTCCTTAGCTAAAAGGGCATAAGCTAAATTATCTGGATTTTGTGGTAGCTGCTTTATCTTTTCTTTAAAGATATTTTCAACTTTTGTTAAATGCTCTTTGGCTTTTAAAATATCTTCACTGGCTAAATTGACAATGGTATCTGCATAGTTTTTCTTTCTACCTATTTCACGAACTACTGGAGAAAATGCTTTTATTACGTTTAATACTTCAGTATTATCTGCTCCTTCAGATAAAAGACGTTTTATAATCTGTTTTTCCCCTAATGGAGTGAGGCTTTTCGTTAAAGTATTTTTTAGATATTCATTTAGATATTTAATATATTTTTCTTTAGTATTTTGTGGCTTAATTATGTTGGTATTAGTTAATTGATGGTATAAGTGTGTATGTTCTTTTACAAAGTTTATAATAGCATTGGTGTATTCTGGTTGTTTGGCATGGGAATTTTGGGTGTATTTAGCAAGTAATTCTTCTATGGTAGATAAGTCATAGTTCTTCTCATAATACATAGAAAAAGCTATTTTGGCATCGTAATATAGATTTAACTTAAAATTGGTATGTCGTAATTTTAAGTTGTTGAGTTCAATCATATATATTTCTTTAGCTTTATTTATATCAGTTATCTTTTTAGTGTAATTAATATTGAGTTTACTAAAATATGTTAGTTTTTCAGATAAATTTATATCTATATCTTTTAAAAGAGGTGTATTTTCTACGATAATATCTTTTATATCAGTCAATTTGTAGCCTTTTTGCTGTAAAATCTGCATGATTTTTGTTTCTTTTTGTACATAAAAATCAAAAATTCGTGGCATGTATTTTTGTTTATAATCATTGTAATCTCTAGTAGTAGGTTTAGTTTCGGAAGGTTGTATATCATGCTCAAAAGAATCTATATATTTTTTTATTGCTATAAAAGATTTTCCCTTACAAAGGCTACTATTATCTCTAATGGATTTTTTTACTTCATCTAGTGGTATATTATTTTTTAGCATAGTTTTCATTATGCTAGAGTCTAATTTTTTTAGTAGATACAATCTTTCATCTTCAAAGGTAGCCCACTGATTTAAATAGTCTTTAAGTAAAGTCATAATTATCTACTCCTTTATATTTTTGCCATTCATCATTGAATTCTTCTCTTGGATAATTTTTTAGTATTTCATCACATTTATTTTGGTCAGCTTTATTTATGCCTACATAAGCTAAGGCAAATTTGCCAAGTGATAAATCATAAAGTCGTGAGCCTTTGACGGAGGTGTAATAATAATCTCTTGTTGCTATTGCTTGAGCAATGATTTGAATTTGTCTATCATTAAGACCAAAACTCTTATATAATTTTTTATTAGCTTCTTCTATAGCTGTGGGATTAGCTAAAAAGATTTTGGATTGACAAGCGTCTAATACAGTGTGAAAAATATTAGAATTTGTAACATCAACCAAAGATTGAGTGGCAAAGATAACGGATACATTCATTTTTCTAAGTACTTTTAACCATTCTCGGATTTTTTGCGAAAATGCTTCATTATCTAGGAAAACCCATGCTTCATCTAAGATAATAATACTAGGTGAGCCGTCTAAAACTTCCTCTAAACGATGAAAAATATATAATAGTGTTGGTGCTATTATAGTTTTCATTTGCATTAGTTTTTCCATTTCAAAGGTTTGAAAATCTGTAAAAGATAGACTATCTTTATTAGCATCAAAAACTTTATATGAACCATTTATGGTAAGTTGTTTAAATGTTTCAATAAGCGTTTCATCGGTTAGTGAAGATACAAAAGTACTCATCGTTAATTGATTTTTTGGATAAGTAGTAGCTATTAATGATAGAGTGTGCCAAATAGTATCTTTTATATTAGGGGTTACAACTACATTTTCTTGCACTAAGAAGGAACAAAGCCACTCTAAAGCCCATGAGCGTTCTTTTTCATTTTGTATATTACTAAGTGGTTGAAATGCTACATCATTATTTCCTAAATCAAAGAAATTGCCACCAACGCCCAGTGTTAAAATTCTTGAAGAAGCCCCTTTATCAAAGATAAATACTTTAGCATTTTTATATTTTCTAAATTGAGCAGCTATCATACAAAGATGAACAGATTTACCACTGCCTGGTGGACCAATTAAAATTGTATGGCCAACATCTTTAACATGGATATTTAGGCGAAATAATGTATTCCCTTTGGTTTTAGTGTATAAAAGCGAAGGTGCATTTAAATGGTAGTTTTTTTCATCACCTGCCCAAACATCAGTAATCGGAGCTAAATGTATTAAATTACCTGTATTTATTAAATAACGACGAGGATTGTTATACACATTTCCTGGAACAGAAGAAAGCCAAGCTTCTACAGCGTTTAAATCTTCGCTTTTATATTTAAGTCCCAAGGTAGAAAAAATATCTCCAATAGTATCTATATAATCTTCAGCAAGTTCTTCATTTTTATCTGTTACGATAATCATAGTTGTATAAAAGCCATAGTTTATCTCAGATTTTTCAATCGATATGCGAGCGTTTTCCACTTCATTGACTTTTTCTACAGCATTAGCATCAAAGTCATCATCTGCCCTTTCCACGTGGAAAGCTTCTCGTACATAAGTCCAATAACTTTTTAAATTACCTCGCCAATCTCGAGAACGAGAGGACAACTCACTTAAAGCATCGCTTTTAGATAAAAAATAAAATCTAGTTACAAAGCGATAAGAGAAATTTAGATACGTAAGCTCATCAAAAAAACCAAAATGCGTTTCGCTTGGAAAAGATAGTGGCGTAATAACTCTTAGATGCTGCTCCCCTAACATAGGCTTTAAACTAGCATTAAGTGAGCAATCGTAAAGTAAATTATCTAGGTGTATAGGATTTTTAACTAAAGCAATATTATTATCTTTAATTTTTTGATTTTCTCTATCTGGTAAGTGAATATTCATTTTATTAGTTGATACACAACTGTGAAGATATGTTGCCAGCTCGTCAGGAGTGAGCATTTTAACTAACGGTAATTTCAATTGAATAAACATTCGATATATTTTATCGATATTAGCTTTAAATATGGATAAATAATTGTTTAAATCCTTTAGCTTAGTTTTAGTTTCTAAGACAAAAGATTTAATTTTTTGCTCATTATCTGTTGGTGGCATATAATAAACTGTTAAAAAATATCTTGATTCAAAGTTTTTATGCAGATTTTTAAATTGATATCGTCGTTCTAAATCTATTTTTTTAGTTACTTCATCAGGAAAATAGTTTTTCGTAGGGTAATCTAAAGAGGGTGTTCGTTGCATTTCAAAATAAAATATAAAACTTGTATCAAGTGTCATAAATAGACTATTTAGCTGGCTGGTTAAAATAGCAAGTATTTCTTCAACAGAGCTATCTAAATCTGGTCCGCGATATTCTATCGTTGCCATAAGTGAACCATCTTTATTAATAACTATACCTATATCTTCATAGCGAATTATTTTTCCTAAATTCATTTGTGTATATAATGGATTTTTCTTAATACGTAAACGTTTTAAATTGTACATAGTAATCTTCCTCAAATAAAAAACATATCTTTACTTTCATCTATTTCCATAAGTGGAGATACTAGATTAGAGCGAAACATTCCCGAAATAGTGCTATACCAAATATCACCCATATTGGATTTATCTATTACTGTGGGTACTCCATAGTGATTTAAAAATTTAGTAACATTTGTTATATCTTCAACTAATTTTTGTATATCCTTGTTATAAATAACTAATATGTTATTGTAGTAAGCACAAAGAGAATTATCTTCATAGGTTAATACTTTTAAAAATTCTTTATGGCTTTTGCTCCAATTTTTAGTATATCTTTGAATTTCTTTTTGTTTATCCTTATCTGATAGAAAAATTAAGCGTTTATTGTAGCGAAATTGTATATTGTTATGCTCAAGATAAAGGATAAGGCTTTTAGTTAAAAATTCTGGATATCCTAGTAATTTCACACACTGAAGATAATATTCATCGATCACTAAATATTCTTTAAGATATTTTTTATAACTGTGATTTTTAGTTAATTTGTAATCTAAATAAATAGGATTATTCATCATAGAAATGGTTTTATCTATGGTAATAATTTTGTATAAACTGTTAATTAATGTTGTATTTTTAAGTGAACATAGACGAAAATTATGTTCTATTTCCAAGATAAATTCACTAAATTTTTCTATAGATGAATTTATTTTTTTTAAATCTGCATTATAAAGTAGTGGATTATAGACAATGTATAAAGTTTTTTGTTTATCTACATAATCTATCCATAGAGAAATATTAGATACTGCTATTTGTTTTAAAATAGCAGTATCTATATCTTCGTAAATAAAAGCACATAATAGTGAGCCATCTTTATTTCTAATAATGTTATCTTTAACTAAATATAGCCATGGCAAATAACTTGCTAAAATATTAGTTTTTTCATCGTATCTTTTAAACAAGTACATATTTACCTCACACATCATAAAATTTTTTCTTGTGTAAAAATTTAAGTAAACAAATAAAAAACCTGTCATCAAATTTATTCACGTAAATACTGAAGAAATGAATTATAAGATTAAATGGTATTATCCATAAAGTATTAAACATAGTCCAAATAATAAGTGCTAATACTGCATTTAATAAGACTATTTCTTTTGGACCACCAAGTAGTGTGGCTCTTTCGGTTAATGCTTTAAATACAGGAATGGTGTATTTCATTAAAAACACGCTCCAGAAGAGCCATCTAAGAAGAAATATGCTACTATACTACCAGCAAAACAAGCAGCTATAGCACCTAAAAATAATTTAGATATTTTTCCTGTAATCTGTGATTCCCCCATAGCGATGGTAAAACCTGCTAAAACAGTAGCAATTAAAATAAATACTTTAGGCAAATTATCTACAATTATAGTTTTCAGTTTATTAATAGGTTCATCGAATGGCGAGGATGTATTCATCGCAAAATCTGAAGCAAACGCTGTTTGATTCATAGCTATAATTCCTAAAAATGTTAACTGTAAGATAAATAATTTATTTTCCATAATGAATTTAATAATTTTTTGCATGATAAAATCTCCTTTAAGCTAATTTTTCTGTTATATATTCTTCTTTTTTCTTGTCATAAGTGATTACTTTTCTTATTTCTTCTATTACTCTACCTGTTGGCGTTTTTTTGATATAAATTATTACATCTATGGCATCTACAATAATAGAAGGTTGCACCTTATCTGTACCAAAACCTACTAAGGTTTCAATTCTTGTTAAAGTATGAAAAGCACTATTAGAATGTACGGTAGAGATACCACCTTTATGTCCCGTTGACCAGGCATTTATAAGTGTGAAAGCTTCACTACCTCGAACTTCTCCCACGATAATTCTATCTGGGCGAGAACGAAGCGTTGCTCTTAATAAATCTTCCATTGATGTAGTTTTAGTAGAAATTAAAGCCAGCTTATTTTCGGCATCACATTTTAACTCTTTGGTATCTTCAATAATTATTATTCTGTTATTTAATTTAGCTATTTCAAAAAGCAAGGCATTTACTAAGGTCGTTTTGCCGCTACCTGTGCCACCTGCTACTATGATATTTTTTCTATTATAAATAGCCTGTATAATAATTTCTTTTTGATATTTAGTCATGGTTTTGTTTTGTACATAATCATCAAGGTTAAAGATTTTTTTTGCGTGTTTTCTAATACAAAAGCTTGAATTTTTAACTATATCTGGCGATAAAAAGCCTTGAAAACGCATATTTAAAATCTCGGCTTCAAGTAGTGGATTATCCTTATTGCAAATCTTATGTGAGTGGTTTGCAATTTGTACAATAATATTACTTACGATATCATTTGTGAGGATTTTTCCTGTATAGATAAGCCCTTTTGAAAATGTATCTACCCATACTTTGGAATCATCATTAACCATAATTTCACAGACATCGTCATCTATCAAATAAGGCTTTATATCTTGAAAAAGGAAATCTAATCTTTCAGTAAATCTAGTATTATCTTTCATTAGCTAGCCTCTAATTCATCATAAATAGCAGCAAACTCATCAAGTTCTTGTTGATATCTAGCTATTTTTTCTTGAATTTCATCTATAGATAAAGTGCAATTATCTAAATAAAAATTGAGTTCTTCAATATTTGCAATTCCTAAATTATGTAGATATGAAAGCATTTTCATATCTACTTCAGAAGGAGATTTTCTTTTGATAAGTTTTCTTTGAATAATTGTTTTTTTTGATTTTGTTGTAGGTTTTGGTTCATTTGTTGAAGTTTCAGTGGATGTTTGTTCAGTTACTACATTTACTTGGTTAGTTTTATTATCTTCAGCTTTTGAATTTATTTCTTTAGTTTCACTTCCTTCATCAGATTTTACATGTTCTATCTCTGTATTTTTAGTTTCATCATTATTGTTATTAACAGTTTCTGTATAGTTATCTTTAGCTTGATTAATGTCATCATCTTCAAAGGTATCTGTAAATGTAGCTTCATTTTCTGTTGTTTTAGTTGTATTTTGTTTAGTTATTAAATCACCCATTCCTGGTATTTGTTCATCAGTTTTAGTTTCTAACATATTCATATTATCCTCACTTTCATTTTGTATAGGTTCTAATTCTTCAATTTGTTGTATATCTTCTATAGCTGTTACAGGGACTTCTTCAGCTGAAGTTGAAGTAATAGATGTCTTGGTTTTAGGTTTTTGCAGTTCATTTATACTGTCTTTGACCACAAAATTGGGCTGTGATATTTTTTCTGGTTGCTGTTTTTTCTTAGCTAATAAGGTTTTTATTTTATTTTTGATTGTTAATATATACAAACTGATAACGCTTAATTTACTATTAATTTGTTTAGTATTCTTTTTTAGCGTTATGTTATTGCTTAATGAATTTAATTTTCCTTTTTCTACAGCTTTGGGTAATAACTTAGTATAACTATCCACGATAGTACAATAATCTGATTTTAAAAGTGGTGGGTACTTAGGATTAAGTACATTGTTATCTTCTTTTTGCCATATAGATACCCTATTTAAAAAGAAAGGAATTTTGTAATATAAAAGCTTTTTAGCCAAAATAGGGCGTTTACCATTGATAAAAACAATCTCTTGACTTTCAGGAAGATTTAATACTTCATCGACTGTCATTAAATCTCTAGCAGCAGATTGCCATGATTTGTTTTTCTTTAATAAATTATTGGTTTCAGATTTAGAGGTTACGGTTATAGTTTCTTTACCCAACATGTTTGATATTACTTTTGGTGTATTATCATCGTTGGGCGTGTAAAATACCCTTACGGCACAGTTCGAGATAATCGAGGTGTCTTTGCCATAGATGCTGTATAGCTGACTTAAATTCTGAATAATGATTAAAGAACGAAGTTGATAGCCTGCCATAGTAGCTATAGCCATTTCAAATTGGTCAATTTTACCTATTTGAGGGAACTCATCTAATAATAGTAGGCATTTATGCTTTTTTCGTTCAGTTAAATTTTTCATATTGCGTCGTAAAAAGAAATCTAGCATCAAGCGAAATATTGGTTGTAAAATTGCTCTATCTGCTGATGAAGCTACAAGGTACAGTGATACAGCTTTTTCATAGTTCATTACATCATCAAGTTTAAAATCACTTACAGCCGTATTTTTAGAAATTACAGGGTCTTGATAAAGCTGAAATCCTGTAGCTGCTGTAGATAATACAGAAGACTGTTCTTCTTCGGCTCGAGATGCCATTTTATAAGCTCCAGAGGCAACTCTTGGGTGAGTTAATAAAAAACAATAAGGTTTCATTTCAAAATCTAGATTTTGATAATCATCTTTAAAATATGCTTTAATTTCACTAAAATTTAAGAACTTGCTGTAATCGTTATAATATGAGTTTTTATCTAAATCATCTTCTGAAATATTTAAAATATCAGAGCGTATTTTTCTGAGTTTTAGACTATCAGTTTCTTCAGTTTCTAAAAAACTATCATTAAAAGCATTAATTTCTACATAATCTCCATAAATTTTTTGAAAGATATTATCATCTGAAAATGCTTCTTCTGGTGTGATATGCTGATAATACATCATTTCAGTTATAGCCTCATCGAAAGACCGTGATGATGAAGAAATAAATCTAGTTACATCTCCCATATTAGGTACAGGTTTATGTTCTTTATCATGGACATATAATAAGTGCATAATAACAGCTTCAATTAATGCTGATGCTGTGAGTACCCAGTGCTTGCTTTTAGGGTCATTTGCCATTTTTCCTGTAGGGTCTGCTATCATATTGGCTATGGTCATAACATCAGCGTATTCCCTATCTGTTCTATACTGGACTTCAGCAATAGGATTCCAACGAGCAGTTATTCCCTTTGTATCTAAAGGATTAAAATTTAGTACTTTTTGCTTTAAACCTTTGCGTCTAAAGCTAGCTGTGTAATCCCAGTTTTCACCATCTTTGATATCTAGAACAAAAACGGATTCTTTCCATGTTAATAGTGTAGGAATAATAACGCCTACACCTTTTCCTGTACGAGTAGGGGCAACAAGAAGTGTATGAGATTTTTCATTGATGTCATATTGCAGCAGATATGTTTGTTTATAGATTAAGTTTTTTGTATAAGTAAAAGGGTTAATTCCTAAAATTACACCTTCTTTAGCTTTTAAATGGGCTTTTTTTATATCTCTTTTACCTCCCCAAGTGGCTGAGCCATGAGAGGTATTTGGAGATTTTCGCCTTATGATAAATAGTGATATACTCATACCTAGTAATATACAAATATAGATGCTGTTTTCAGCGTTATGAATAATTGTAGGAATTATATCTGAAGCGTGTATATACCAGATAATAAACATCCATGGTTTATATAAAACAATATTATTTGTAATTTGAAACCCTTGTCCTAAAGCACTATCATATTCGCAGTGATAAGCTACTTGTTGAGTAGCTACAAATATTCCTATAAAGGTAAATAAAATGGTTATTGATAGAAAGGTTATAAATCTATTAATTGGATTTTGCATAACAAACCTCCATTAAAAAACCAGATTAGTAATTGTCATGATATTAATTGATGTTCCTGGATTAACAGTTATTTCTGGCTCGATATTCATTTGCTTTTCAAATAGCTTAGATGCTGTATTTATAAGACTTGTAGCTGCTCCTTGAGCTGCTAAATCGCCACTATTTCTCCAGCCATATTCACTGTAATTATTACCAGTAGCTATGTTTCCTAAAGCTCCAATAGCACTAGCTAATATACCAGCTCCTATTTGTTTTCCCGTGTGATTATTGACATCTCCTTTTATACCTGCATAACCTTGAGCATCTACTGATTTAAACATATTTTCAACATTATAGGTATCTCCATTAGGAAAAATAAGTGTATTCCAAGATATATCTACTCTTGATTGTCCTTGCTTAATGGCACTTTCATATTGACCTATAATTTTGCTACCAGCAGGAATTAATAAATTATTTCCATATAAAGAGTCATAGATATTATTATTAATTTGAGCCATTATTTGCCCACCGATTTGACTGTTAATGCCTGATAAAAGAGTAGCATTGATTAAGGTTCCTGCTAAAATAGTATTTTCGTTTATATTATTAACTTGAGGATAGGAAAATGTATTATTAGTAGGATTTTCAGTAGTTACTGTTTCACTTGTATTTTCATCTTGGTTATCTTGGTTAAATGACATAAATTTTATAGCTGCTGCAAATATATTTTTTTCATCTTGTTTTTGTTCATTATTTGTATTTGATGAATTTATAGAAGTAGTATTGGCTGTATTAGATGTTTGTTGCTTAGGTATATAACTAGGAGGCTGGCTTTGTAATATTGGTACAGGTCTTGAATAGTGAACTTCATTATTATTTTCTGGATAATAATTAGTATTATTACTTGAATTAGTTGCTGGTCTTTTTTGTACATATTGAGCTTGATTTTGATTATTAATATTTTTAGATTGTTGCTCATGTTTGGCTAGAGAATCATAATTATCTGGAATTGTATCTACGCTACCTGTTTTGGCTACATTATAATCATTTTGAGTATCTGCAACTTCAACCTTGGGTTTATTTTCTTTTTTCTCATCGGAAGAATCATCTGAACTAAAAATAAATACGGTTACAGCTACAGTCATAAAGAATAAAAATAATCCTATAACTACTTTTTTATTAACAGTTGATGTTTGTGTAGTGGTTTGTAGATTATCTATGTCTTCTTCATCTTTTTTCAGTGCTTCACCTAAGGTTTCAGCAGGCTGATTATCTTTTATATTGTTTGTTAAATAAGTTGTGTCTTTATGACGAACCTTGTCTAATATATTCATATCAATCTTTCCTTGTAATAGTTACTTCTTCATCAGCTGATTTTAAAATGGCTTCATCAAATATCGTTTCTACAATAAAAGTATTATTAGAAGTTTTATAGTTGGCTAAGATTAATTTTTTATCTTTGTCTTTAATAAATAAAACAGGTAATGTATCTAATTCTTTAAATTTAATATATGTTTTTCGTTTATCATTAAATACAACTGTTGGCATAAAATCTATATTTTTATTGCCTTTAATTTTGTAATTAAAACTTATATTTTCTGGCTTAATATTATCTTTTTCAATATAGGCATTATCCATAGATTGTTTTATTTGTTTTTGAATGTCATCTTCATTTCCATAACTCCAGCTAACCATAGGGTTAAACCAATCGCCAGAATTTAATAGTATTTGATAAATATGACCTGTATCCGTATTTACAATTACATTTGTAGATATATTATTAGCTATAGGTTTCACATACAAATGAGATGTGTTTTCTACTGTAGCGTGGTCTATTAACCATTGAGCAGTATCTCCACCACCCACATAAGTTATTTTTTCATTATCTTTAAATTTAATATCTGTTAGATAGCCTATTTTGCAGTAAATCTTATATACTTGTTCTGGTCCATAAGAAAATACCATACGAGCATAGCCCTGAGCATTTTTGCCATCTTGAATATAGTTATTAGCTCTTGAAGAATTAGGTGGCAAAATTACATAATCTTTAGTAGTTTGTTTTGGTGCATCATAAGTTAATTTTGGTAATTCATTTACTTTATTTTCTGGAGGATTTTGCTTAAGGTCATTTAAATATTCTTTTACGGATTGCTTTTCTTTAGTGATATTATCTAGTTTTGTTTGTAAATCAGTTATTTTAGTGTCTTTATCTTTGGTGGCAAGGTCTACTTCAACTTCTAATTTAGCTTCTAAATCACTTATTTTTTCATAAAGCTTGGCTACAGCTTGTTCTACATCATAGTTTTTATTATCTTTGTGTTCATTAAGCTTTGTTATATCTTGTTTTATTTCATTTACTGTGGTGTTTTCATTTGCGTTTGCTATTTGATAACTATTTATCATTAATACCGCTAAAATTGCAGCTATTTTTCTATTCATAATTATCTCTCCTATTTTTTATTTTTATCTTGTTTTACAGCCTCTTTATCCCATGAAAAATCTGTTATATATATACCGAGTGGATTTTTTAATGCCATTTCTTCATTCTCTGGTGGTTTTACAGCAATGGTAAAAACTCCAGACATTTCTACAGTTTCTTTATTTCCTGTATCTAAACTATATCTTGTTTCTATCCAGCGTACTTGATAGGAATTATTGCTCTCTGTAAGTGGCAAGATAACATTTATTTCTACTTGCACTGTCTTATGACCTAAAGCTTTAGCGATATCTTCAGATTGTAGATAATGATTTAATTTTCCCATAGCATCTCTACTTAAAAAGGCATAAGATGAGTTAATATTCCTTTTATATAGCACAGGGTCTAAAGGTATTTCTCGCATTTTTTTGATAAAATCTGTTATAAAATATTTTTTAGCTACCTCTTGTGGTTCATATTTTTGTTCTTGTAGATAGCCTGCATTTCTAACTATTCCCGTTTGTGTATCTACTTCTACAATATATGGCTTTATTTCAGATTTTGTAGCAAAATAAATTAAGGAAATTGTCATTATAACTATGACAAAAGCTAAAATTGCCACTAATCGTAAAAGGTTAAATCTATCATTGGTTAACTTAGATAATTCAACATCATAATCATTTTTTGCTCTGTCAGAGGGATTTATGGGGTTTGTGTTATTAATGTATGGTGCTGGTTTTAAAAAGTCTTTAATACTCATTTCATTCTCCTAAATTTATAAAAATATATTTATGGTAATCTATTTTGTTTTTAGTACAATAATTAATAATAGCATTTAATAACTTTATGCCACCTTTATTTTTAGTATCATAAATTACAGCGTGCAGATAACTATTAGATAAGGATAATTCTATTGCACATTTTGTTATATTGCCATTAAATTTATTGTTAATAATGTCTTTTATAAAATTGACTCGGTTAAATCCTAGCTGCATAAAAATCTCCTTGTTGTGTAAATTAAAATGAATGTGATATTAGCTAAAAATATTATGATAAAAAATTCACCTAAAGGTATAAAGCCAACTATCCCCATCATTGCCCAAATATCTCCATCTCCCATGCTGGTTATTATTTGCTTATTTGATTTAAAATAGCATCTTAAAATTTGCATAAATATTACTAAACACGCTATAATGCACAGTGGTAATGCTAAAAAATCCATACTAATTTGAAATGTTGTTAAATAGTTAGCAAATATATCATTAAAATTCAAGATTTTGTATATTACATAACCTAAAAATATTATTGGTAAATACGAAAGTCCTTTATCTAGGTGATTTTCCTCATTAGCAAAAGTGATATGGATATTATTACAATTTTTTAGTTTGATTGATGAAACATAGATAAACACCAAAAATAATGTTCCAGATAATAAATTGTTTAGATAACATACAATATTAAAATTAGAGAATATAGCATATGTGGTACTTAACATAAATAGACTGATACAATAATAGATACTAACTGTCTTTGTGCGAAAATCTTCAATGATTAAATATAAAATATTAATAGCAATAAGTATTTTCATTAATAACATTTCTTAGTCTTCCTTTGCTATATATTCACTTCGTTTACTACCTTCGCTTATATAATAAGAGTTAGATAACGGCTTTTTTATCTTTAGTTCATAGTAAATATAATAGTTGTCTTTTTTATATGGTTTATATTCAAAGTCATCTATATTTTTAATATGGTTTATATACCCTAAATCTATTAGTTCATCTAATTTTTCAGGATATGTTTTTTGCTTTTTATCTACAATATTATTTTCGTTATCCATATATACATCTTTTATCATTAAATGGTCTGTGCTATATCTTTCTAATGCTATATCTAAATTGTTCATTTGTTCTTTTTGTATATCAAACTTAGCCATAGCATAATTTGTAAAAGAAAATATCCCTACAAGACAAAGTATTAACATGATAGATGAATATAAAATCAACTCCCATTCTAAAAATGCTTTTTTGTTCATTTGAACGCCTCCTAAATCCCTGTTAAAACTATGGTATCATGGAAGTGAATTTTAAAAGTATCGACTTTTGAAAAAATGAAAAAAATTTTTTATCCTTATATATCAAGGGTTTGTGAGTTTAAAATGGTTTTGTGTTCGATGAAAATAGGCAAAAAAAGCTGAACTTTTTGTCAGTAACTAAAAAATGTGTTCGAATCGAACACATTTTTAAATAGTTATATTTGATTTTTAGAATGTACTTTTAACCAAATTGTGTTCGAATCGAACACAAAATAAATGTAATAAATGATAAAAATAATCCTGCGGATTAAATTTAAAACAATGATAAAATAACTTTTTGTCGCTTTTCTGCTTGCACTATAATGGCATTCATTCCAAAAAAACAAGGGTGAAATGAATAACTTCGCTACCCTTGTTTTTTTCCCTTCTGCCATTATCTCAAGACGTGCGAAAATCAACAAAAAACAGTCGCATAGGTAGAAAGGAAGATATACATGACTAAATTAAACAACAAAATAATTAATGAGATTAAAGCCTTAAAACTAAAAATGATGAATACAACTAATTTATTAGCTACTTTTGAAAGTTATGGCTTTATTTTGAATGATATCGATATAGATAGTTCTTTAGTAATATTTAAACATAAATTTGACTATGAAATCATTTTAAAACTAAGATTAATCAGTAAAGATATCTTTTGTATTGAAGATATTAAAATAAATCATAATAATTAGTATTTATTTAGTAATATGCTACAATTAAGATAAAACAAATGAAAGAGATGATATTATGATAAAAGACACAATATTGCAAAATCAAAGTTTAGATATAAAAATAAGTGATATAGCTTTTGAAATTACTCACAAGTTATTATTAGACCCAAAATATGAAAATCCACCAACATATTTAATTGAAGATACAGAAGACTATAATGCAGTGGGAAATATTGTATCTGAAGATAAATCAGAAACATTATTTCTTAGAAAAGAATTACAATCATTAACCCATGATAATTTTAGAGATGTATATACTTTTTACACATATGGTAATTTAGTATCTATAATGGATGATTTAGTTTGGTATTTAGAAACAAAAATAGAAAAAAATAATATTATACTTGAACAGGAAGTTGCAACTAACATTGCATATAATATGTTAATGAATAACAAAAATAAAGAATATATTTCTGAAATGACAAGTATACCAGTATCTAAACTATATGAAATTGAAGAAAATATCGTTAAAAATAGGTTAGATAATATATTTAAAATCTATAGGTATAATCAAGACATAGATATAAAAATACAAGAATTAGTACAAGAAGGTGTTTGTCGTATATTCTTTAGTAAAAAAAATGGAAATGATATTTTAAAATATCCTATAAAATTATTAGATTATTATGATATAGATGAAAAAGGAAATATTGTATCAAAAGAAAATAATCAAACGTTATATTTAGAAAAAATTTTTCAAACTTTAAAGCATAGTGAAGTAAATGAACTTTTTTATGATTATATGTCATGTTTTACTGAGGCTTTAGGTAGATTAATAGATTATCTTGAAGAAAATATAAAGAACTTAGATATTGAATTTACTAAAAAAGTAGCTCAAAAAATTGCTATGAGAATGATAGCTAATAGAGATGATTGGCAATATATATCCGAAGTAACTAATATATCAATAAATGAATTAGAAATATATAATTGGTTTATTAATCGTTAGAATAATTCAAAAGATACAATATATAAGCAATAAAAAGTTGTCCGGTTCGGACAAGAAACACTTCTTTATTTATAATTAAGAAAAAAATAAAGGAGTGTTTTTTTATGAAAAACAAAAATATCACGTTTGGTAATTATATGTATAACTGGTATATGATATACAAATATCCTAAACATGAAATCACTACAAGAAATGTATGTTTGACCTACATTAATATTCATGTAAAACCTTCTAATATAGGTAGAAAATTTATCCAAAATCTTTCAACTAGAGATGTACAAGAATTTTTATCTAATTTATTACAATATGGAAATAAATCTATTTTACGTATGAAGAAAAAAGGCTTATCTAATTGGACAGTTAATAAAATACGTTCACTTATAATATCTTGTTTAAATCAGGCTGTTAGAGAAAATATTGTAAAAGAAAATGTAGCCTCATATACAGAGAATATTAGGATTATTAATGTACCTAAAAATGTTTTTACTAAAGAACAACAAGTATTGTTTTTGAATAATTCTAAAAATTATAGATATCATCTGGCATATGAATTATTATTTTTTACAGGAACTAGACGAAGTGAGATTTTAGGACTTAGTTGGGACAAAGTTAATTTTCATAATAATACTATATTTATAAGCCAAGTTTTAGTTGTCATCAATAATAAACCTAAGCTAAAAGCTATTCCTAAAAATAAATCTTCGATTAGAGTTATACCACTACCACAAGAATTGATGAATAAGTTATTAATACTAAAAAAAGAACAAGAAGAATATTTTTCTAAGCATAAATATACTAATATGTATAATCTTGTATTTTGTACTAAAAAAGGCGATGTTTACAATCCTAATAATCTCTTACAAAACATGAAAAAAAGATTGAAGCGTTTAGGGTTACCAAAGGACTTGCATATTCATAGTACAAGACATACTTTTGCTACAAATCTTATTCATAATAAAGTGGCTATCGTAGATATTCAAAAATTAGGTGGTTGGGCAAATCCAGATATATTATTAAATTTGTATGCCCATACTTTACAAGAAAGTCAAATAAAAGCGATAGATGAATTATATGCAAATTTCAAAAAATAAAACTCATTTGATTATGGATATGTTGTTATAGAATATTAATAATTTCTTTAGGAAGTAATATTGGAAAATTAGAATCAAACGAATATGGTTATTATTGGAAATTACCTAATGGAATAATCATGCAATTTATAACAGGTAAATCTGATGCTTCAGGATTTGATAAAATTCAAAAAATTAAATATCCTATTCCTTTTAATAATAAGATTATTGGTATTAGCATATCAACTTGGGCTAATGGTTCAAGACCAGCAGTTGCAGATGTAATATATCAAGAAATAACACATACACTTACCGATATAACGGTTTTAAGGAATCAAAGAGAAGATATATTTGAAAGTGTAGCACCTAGAATAATCTTAATAGGTTATTAATTTCTTTAGGAAATAGTGATGGACTTGAAGTCGGCATGGTTGTAGCTTGGACATTAGCAACAGATCCTTCAGACAATTATTTAGAGTGTAATGGGCAAGCAGTAGATAGTACTAAATACCCTAAATTATATGCTTTAATGCATAATACTCCAGATTATAGAGGTATATTTCTAAGAGGTCTAGGTGGTAATTCTGCTGCTTTAGGAGAATTACAAAGTGATGCTATCCGTAATATAACAGGAAGTTTTATGGTGGCAGGTAATGGAAACGACCATGGATTAGGTCAACCTCAATCAGGAGCATTTTATCAAAGTTGGAGAACGTCTGGTTCTGAATGGGGAAATAATGGTACACCATATTACATGACATATTTTGATGCAAGTCGAGTTGTGCCAGTAGCAGTAGAAAATAGACCTGTTAATAAAGCGGTTAGATACTTTATAAAAGCAAAATAGATGTAGTAATTTCTTTAGGAAATAGTACTGATGGATTAGAAATAGGAATGGTAGTAGCTTGGACGTTATCTGTTAATCCTTCAGATAACTATTTAGAGTGTAATGGTCAGGTTGTAGATGGTAGTAAATATCCTAAGCTCTATGCTTTAATGCACAATGTGCCAGATTATAGAGGTGTATTTCTTCGCGGTTTAGGAGGTAATTCTGCTTCTTTAGGAGAATTACAGGGAGATGCTATTAGAAATATTACTGGAAATTTTAATGCTACTGATAATAATTCTTGGAATATTAATGCTAATGGAGTCTTTTATGGACAAACTATTGGAGCAGGAGATCAAGGAGGCGAAGCTGGCGAATATAAAAAATATTATTTTGATACAAGTAGGGTAGTTCCTACAGCTGAAGAAAATAGACCTATCAATAAAGCAGTTCGTTATTTTATTAAAGCCAAATGACTTCTTTAGGAAATAGTAAATTAAACGAAATTAAATATAATAAATATGGTTATTATTGTGAATTTCCTAATGGATTATTAATTCAATGGGGTAGAGGTAAATGTTATGAATATCAAAGATATCCTATACCATTTACAACAGCAGTAAGTCCAGTAGTTTCTGGTGGAGGTAAAGGAGCTTCTATGGTAGATATAGGTAGTTTTAGTGCAAATGGATTTTCTGCTCATTTATCTGATGGTTATGGTCAGCACGACAGTTTTTATTGGATAGCAATAGGATATTAATTTCTTTAGGAAGTAAGATATCCTATTTAAAAAATGTAAAAAAAGCAGTTCAATGAACTGCTTTTTATTTTATACGCATAACCCAATATAAAGCCATATATGGTGGCTTATTTTCTATTGGTTGTCCAAAAGAATTACTAGTTCCTGGTATAGTAGCAAAGGCATTTTTAAAGTAACCATGAGTATTACCTTCATTTTTCATAAAATATTCCCAGCTCCATGATCTTACTGGTAGACTTGATACTAAATTTTCCGAACCATTTACTTGATTATTTCCTTGAACCGCAATAGTTTTATTAAGAAAATCTGCTAAATTAGGTAATTGATTTAGTGCAAGTATATTTGTACTTGTACCACCAATATTATTAAGATTATAGGAGTTACCTGCACCAACAATAAAACGATCTCTTAAGTCTGGAGTACCATTTGTTCCATCACAAATATGGTAGTTTAATGGCAAAGCATTTAGAGAGCCTGTATAAGCAATAATACCGCCTATTGGCACAGAAAAACTGCTACCTAAAGAAGATAGCGGTATTTCTGTACTATATCTTGGACCATTTTCATCATCTTTATAAATTTTTATACTTGCTACTTTAAATACGTTTCCGTTATCATCTTCTGTTTCATTTTCTATTTCATAAGTATAAAACCAATCATCATCACTATCATTACCAGTTATTTCACTTAATTTTGTTTTTGTTGTTACTTCTTCTGCATCTGTACCTTCAAGTTTTATTTTTTCAGATACTATATCAGAATATGCTTGTGCTTGTGTTGCTGTCTTAGCTGCAGTTAAGGTTGTAAAACTATTTCCCCATAAATTCATAAAACAATTTGCTATTATTATAAATATAATAGTTGCCAGCATTGCTGAAACTACCATATTAGCAGGTCTTTTTTTATTCATCTTATCCTCCTATTATAAAGGCAGATTAGAATATCTAATCTGCCTTTCATCTTTTTATTATATTACCATGAAAGTGTTACTTCACTTTCAAGCCCACCTACAGATACTGCATTAGAAGTAGTGATACTACCACTACCATCTGTACTTGTTTCAATTAAATATTCACCACCCCAAGGATCATTTAGATCTGCATCTTCTGGTAAAATATTCTGATGTGATAGACCATCTACAGATTCTTCTGCAGTAAGTCCTGTTTTTAGATCGTCCATTGTTATACTATCACTTGGATTAATTGCCATCATTTGATATGTTGTTACAGCTGTTTTTATAGTATCCATTTCTTGTTTTGCTGTAGTAACTTTTGCCTGATTAATTAAGAATGGTAATCCTAAAAATAATACACCTACAAGAAAAAGTACAACAATCATGTATACCATGAGTTCTGAAATTGAAAAAGCTTTTCTTTGTTTTTGATTATTAATTGATGTTAATACAAACATTATTATATTTCCCCTTTATAATTTATTAGTTTTTTATTTACCTATTAAACCTATTGCACCATTTTTAAATTCTTCATTTGAATATGTTCCCTTATTATCTGCTCCTTTAGAGTAAATCACAAAACCATTGTCTTTACTTCCTTTTTTTATTTTTTGATAAATAAAATCTTGATTCCAAGCATCTTTTTCAAGTTTATTTATCCATGGACCAAAATGTGATGCATCATTACCTTCAGCATCTTTGTTACCACTTTTGGTTAGTGTTGTCAATTCATCTGGATATTCCCCCATTTCAAATCTATATTGACTAACAGCTGTAGCATATTTAGCTAAAGTTGATTTAGTATCAGCTATTTTGGCAGTGGTTATATATTCATTGGCACCATAAAAGGCTATACTTGTTAGTATTATAACTGCAGCTGTATATATAACTAATGTTGCTAAGTTAAATGCAGGTCTCATATAATTACCTCATTCCTATGCCTTGTACACTTTGTGTAAGTGTAATCATTGGAATATAAATAGATACATATATTGTTATTACGATTACACTAGCAAAACCTATTATTGGTGTAGATATTTTATCTGGCAAGGTTACAAGCAGAGCTAAAAGTTGTTCTTTATAATCTTCAGAAAGCTCATCAAAGGTGTCTGCTGCGATACCTGTTTGCTCAATAGAACGAATTACAAAAATAAAATCATTATCTAATAGTTTATAATATGCATCTACTTCCTCAACGGCATCTGAAAGAGTATATGCATTATTCACTTTTTCAGCAATATCAAGTAGCTCATTTCTATATTTGCTATTATCTATTGCCATAGCTGTATATTGTAAAGCTTTATATGTTGTTATGCCATTTCTTAATAGAATAGCAAGTATTTTACATGTATAATAATGTGTTGTTAGTTTTAAAATATCTTTATATATAGGTACTTTTAATAATAAAATGTCAATTTTTTCTTTATAAATTTTAATTATATATTTGAAAAATATTATTAGACCAATGATTATAAATGGTAATAGCCAAATATAATATATGGCAAAATCGCCTAATCCTAATAATAATTTTGTTACTACTGGTAAGTCTGCATTAAGACTATCAAAAATTTTTTTCATTCTACCGAGCATATAGATTGCTACAATAATTAAAATAACTAATCCTACAAACATTACTTTTACAGTAAACATATTAGATTTTATTTTTCGTGCTATATCTGTTTTTTGCTTCAGATAATATACAATTTCATCTAAAATTGTATTCATATTAGATGTTTCACCAATTCTAAGCATTTCTGCAATAAAATTTGGCATGATTTTTTGTTTTATTATTGCTTCAGAAAAACTATTACCAGAATTCAATTCAGCGATTACATTTTTTAGATAAGGCTTCATTATCTCATGATTAGATTCTAAGTATTCTTCTAATGCTTTATCCATAGGAATACCTGCCTTTTGATAACGCCTTAATACTCTAAAAAACTTTAATAAATCAATATCATTTGGCACTGTACGTTTTTTTATGTGCAAAAATATTAGTATAGAGTTTACTATTTCATAAATTATTTGTTTAAATAGTAATTCGTCCATATATCCTCCTATAAGTTATTAATGAGATTATTGATAGCATCTTTATTACCAATTTGATTATAAAGTTCAATTAGACTAGTTTTTCCTGCTACTACATAATCTAAACCTTTCTCCCACATAGAGATAAATTTATTTTTCTTTAAGGCTTCTTTAATTTCTTTCATTGAACTTGTATGATACAAGATGTCTTTTAAATCATCATTAAATAAAACATATTCAACAATAGCTATTCGATTAATATAGCCAGTATGATTACAATGAGGACAATTATTTCTTTGTTCTACAGTTCCTATTTGTTTTAAATCTATTGTTGAAAGTCGATTATATTCTTCTTTAGATAATAAAATTTTGTCCGATTCAGATAATTTGTATTCTCTTTGACAATGAGGACAAAGTATACCAATAAGTCTTTGAGAACTGATTAAATTTACTTGGTTTAACAAAGATACTTTAGACACGCCTAAATCAAGAAGCCTTGAAATTGCCGTTATACAGTCATTAGCATGTAGTGTCGTAAATACCTGATGTCCTGTTGCTCCAGCTTGAATTACAGTTTCAGCGTCTGTTTTATTTCTGATTTCATTGTAGAGAATAATTTCTGGGTCTTGTCTTAAAATTACCTGTAATGCTTTTTGTGAACTAAAGTTAGTAGCATTGTCTTCTGTTTCGTGGATCTGAACCTGACAGTAATTAGGATTATATATTTCTACAGGGTCTTCAATAGTTACTACTATTTTTTCATAATCTGCATTTTTTACTACTTCACCAATTTGAGCATGAAGTGTGGTGGTTTTACCGCTTCCTGTAGGTCCTGTTATAATAAACAATCCTGTTGGGCAAATTTTAAGTTGATTTTTGATAATATCAATATCTTTAGATAGATAACCTATATCATATAAAGTCTTTTGCTTACTCAAAAATTGCTGAAGGCGAAGTACTACTTTTTCCATACCAGATACCATAGGCATGGTAGAAATACGCACATCAACATCATTTCCTAATTTATCTTTTGTTAGAAAAGAGCCTTTATTTGGCATATTTTTTCTAAGCATATCGGAACTAGCTGAAGTATCTAAGCGTTTAATTGCCATAGATATTCTAGGTATTTCATTTTCTGTAAAATCATAATCTGCACTATGATTTACGTTTTTACCATTTATGCGATATAAAATTTTTATAGAATAGCGATTATTAAATTTATAAGGTAAAAAATGTATATCTGACGCTCCAAATTCTATGGCATCAGCTATGATATTTTTGACTTTATTTAAGATAGGAGCATTATCTTCTATATTTTCTTGTACTTCATGAGCCATACTTTGAGTATTTAAGTCTACTTTGTAGTAGTATTTTAGAGCTTCTTTTAGATTGTAATTGTCAGTTAAAACTAATTTAATTGTTGCATTTAACTTTGTAGAAAAAATATCTTCAATTTCATCTTGCTCAAGCAATGCATCTTCATTACAAACAATATATAAAGTTTGATGTTCTTCATCGTAATTAAAGGGAAGAATCTTATATTTTTGAGCAATGTTTTTATCTACTAAAGCGACAATATTTGCAGGTATATTTAATTTTACAAGTGAGGCATCTATATATTTACCTTTATCTATCATCTTTTGTTTTAGTGATTCATCTGTAATAAATTCCATTAATTCACCTTCTTTAAGTTTTGTTGATTTTCTTGATTATCTGTAGTTGAAGTTAATTCATTTAATACTTGGTTTTCTTTTTTTATCTGTGGTAATAGATTTTCAGGTATATCATCGTTGATAATATATGGCGTTATGGTGATGAATACTTCTGTGTTAGATTTATTTTTCGTATGATATTCAAATAATTTGCCTAAAAGAGGGAGTTTTCTTAAAAGTGGAATACCAGATATTGTATCAAAGTCTTCTTTACTCATAAGTCCACCAATAACAAATGTTTGACCAGATTTTAAATGAGCAATGGTGTTTGCTTCACGAGATGCAATCTGTGGAGCTTGCATGCCACCTTGCTCTATATATTTTGTAATATTTTTTATCTGTGTATCGATATCTAAACTCACTATTCCTGAAGCTTTATCTATAGTAGGTTTAATATTTAAGGTACTGCCTATATCTTGGTAATCAAAAGTAATATTAGTTGAACCGTCTGCTGTATTTTGCTGAGGAATTGGCACGCTATCGCCCATAAAAAGTTTTGCTTCATATCCATTTTCTGTTAAAATTACAGGTCTACTCATCACTTTTCCTTTAGATATTGCTTCATTAAGCTGACTGGTTACACCAAAAGTTAATTTTGTTCCCCAATTCTGATGAGATATAGGGTCATCAACGTTGTGCGTGTAACTTGGCATTGTATAGTTAAAGCCAACATCTAAATCTTTGGTGTGAGATGTTTCGATTAATTGTGCTACAATCAAGCATTGACTTACTGGTTTATCTATGGATTTTATAAGCCTTCCTGCCTGAGTTAATTCGTAGCTATTTCCTGTAACGGTAATTGTAGAATATTGGTCATTAGCCACTATATTTGCTTCATCGATACCTAGTCCTTTAAGCTCGTTTATTAATTTTTCTTTATCTGCATATCTTACATTAAAGCGTTCAGAACTTAGCATAGTATCTTCATCTTTAGAAATTCTATAAGTCCCATTAGAGTTAGACCAGTTTAAGTTGTAGGTAGCTGTTAAATAAGATACTACTTCATCTAAAGTTACATTTTTAAGTGTGGCATATACCTTAACGTCATTTAAGTCATCACTATCTACTACTAAGATATTGCTTCCAGAAATTTTTCCTAGTAAGTAAAATACACTAGTAAGTGGTGCACCTTGCCAATCAAAATTATATTTAGGACCATCATATACAGGTTCATCTTCTAGCGTTACAATATCATTTTCTGTGGGAATATATTTATAATCTGTAGGAATTCCCTCGCCATATATATTTAGTGGTGTTGGTGTTTCATTAATAGTGGTTATTTCTACATTTGTATTTTTAGCATTATCCTTATTTTCGGCATATTTATTAAGTACATCTTCAGCTGTTAGTTTAGGTTTAAGTGGTTCTTTTTTGAATTGAGCTGCAAATGCTTGTGCTTCTTGACTTGGATTTGCATGAGCAAATGAAGTTAAAGTTATACTTAAGGGAATAGTAAGCATAATTGTCTTATTTAAAATTTTTTGCATAAATTATCCCGTCCTTATTGTGCTATATTATAAGATATTTGATTACCATTACTGAAAGTAATACCATTATTATTTATCTTAGATATAGTATTACCATGTAAAGTATCACCTTCTTTTACCACTTGACCGTCTACAATAGCAATATTTTCTCCATATTCATTAGAAGAAATTCCTTGAATTTGAGATGTTGGTGTTGTATTTATAGCTGGGACTTGTGGTAAATTGTTTTGATTAAATGAAGGAATTGGTGGTAAATTACCATTTTGATTGTAATTAGGTATAGCAGGTAAATTAGTATTTTGAATTTTATTTTTGACCATTTTTTCTGGATTATTTGCTAGATAAATAGGACTATCTTTATTGACAAAAGGATTTTCTAAGCTAGCTAAATCTATATAGTTATTATTATTTGCTTGTTTATTTTTAGCTATTGCATTGGTATTTATATTAGGCTTAGTTGTAGGGTTTTTTTCATTATTATTACTATCATAATTAAAGAAAAATAATGTTGCTGCAATACTACCTATAAATACTAATAAAATAAGAAGAATAATAACTTTTAGTTTTGGCTTAGTTTTAATCGTAAGATTATTCACTAATTCGTCATCATAGCTTATATCTTTATTTTTTTTAGGTTTTAGTTGAATATTTTTAAAAAAGCTTTTCATTTTATCCTCCTATTTTATGTAAATTCTATATACCATATCGACCTTTACATTATTAGTTTGATTAGCATTTATTTTATCCTTAGATTTAGTGTTATTAGTTTCATCACTAGAGATTTGTATTTTTTCTATGGTTATTAGGGCATCACTTACGCTAGTAAAATTTGTAACCATAGTTATAGCTTTTGACCAATCTCCTACAAAAGAGATATCATATTCTCTAAAGGATACTTCTTTATCTTTTTTGTTTGTTTTTTTAGCTTCTTTTTCTGAGAATTTTTCTAAAAGTAGTTGATGTTTAGCTAGATTATTTAAAATTTCTGTTTGTACAGTATCTAATTGTTCTTTATCTACAGGTCTATATGTTTCTCCATTTATTTTAGTAGCTAAGTTATTATATTCATCTATTGTTTTTTGCATATTAGCCATATTAGCTTTAGTAATATTTGCCTCCTGGTAACTTACGCTCAATTCAAAAAATAAGCCTAATATGATTAAAAATACAATAGAAGTTATACCTATATATTTAAAAGCTCCTTTAATTTTAGATAATTCTTTGATTTTCATTTATTCATCTTTCTCCTTCTTTGTATTTTTATTCTTTTTAGGAGTATCTTTAATTACTTTTGTTATAGAAATTTCAGCAGAATTAATGTTTTCAACAGTATTATCTATCTTAGTTAACATGATGTTTTTAAATCTATCGCTATTTAAATTAGAGCTAAATTCTTGTATTTTCATTGGTTCTGTGGCTACTAAATCTATTTTTATCCAATCATTATTTTTATCATTTTGACTATTATTAATGGAAAGTTTAGTAAAGCCTAAAGTATTATTATCTGGCTTACTTATTAAAATCTCACTTAAGATTGGCTGTATAGGTTCTGTTTGTTTTTTTACGCTTTGAATAATACTATCTTCTTTTTTTAGAGTTATTATCTGCTTATTAGCATAATCAAAATCCAATTGTAATTTATCTGGTATAGCAATAGTGTTTAAATAATATAAATATGCTGCTTGTATACCAATAATAAATGTAAATATAAATAGTGCAATTTTACTTGTCTTTTTAATATTTTGCTCTAATTCAATAAGTTTAGTACTTTCTTTAACTATTTCAGGTAAGATATTGGCTGAATTGATTTTGATGTATTTTAACCTAGGTGGTTCAAGTTCTTGTAGTAAACTACCAATACCTATATAGTAAGTATCAATTTCTATCTGATTATATTTTTTTACTATCAGATTAGAATTTGGTCGCATTTTATAAATACGAGCGTTTTCATCAGTAGAAGCAAAAGTTAATTTTGAAATATTTTCCTTGGTAGAAAGGATATGAATATCTGCATTACCTGTTATGGCTTTGAATTTATTTTTAGCTACAGCATTTGCTTGAAGCAGTGCATCAGATAACATCATTGAACTATTTTTAGTTTTTAAATTATCAATAGTGTATTCTTTAGATAAATTCATTTTAAATAACCCTGCTAATGGTGAATACATAACTATACTTGCACTATATTTGTATATCTCAAAAATATATGTTTCTTGTTGAAAAGTATTTTTATATCTAATAGCACAGAAACTTAATGGTTCTATAGATTTAATTAACAGATTTACATTTTTACTAGCTTGTAATAAGGAATCAATATATGTTTTTTCAATGCTATATACTGTTTTCCATGAAAAGGTAGTACTTTTTAGATTAAAAGGCAGACTATAATAATATTTATTGGTGTCTATATTATTAGTTTGTAAAAATTTATCTATATCTTTTTGTTTTTCACTATTTGTGGGATAGTAAAAATAATCGACATTAAATTTATCATCAGGCAAGATAAAATATATATCCGTTTTACTTTTAGTTAGTGATACTATTTCATCTAAATACATAGTTAGAGAATTTACATCTTTATTTATATAAGCTTCATATATGGATTTATATGAAATTAGTGACTTTATTTCTAATTTATTTTTTATTTTTTTTCCTACGACAATTTGTGTAGTATCTTCAAAAATGGTAATGGCAAGCATAAAATCCTCCTTAATCTTCACTTTGTTGTAAAATATATAGTAAATTTACTGCTCTAAGTGAAGCTGTAACCATTTTATTGGCTTTTATTGCTTTAATTTTACGTATTTTGGTGTTTTTGATAATATCAATGATAAAACTTATTCCTACACTATCTATTATTGTAGTATTTGAAAAATCTATTATTACTTCTGTGCAACCGTTAGCAATAGCTTCTTTGAAGTCATCAGTAAGCTCTAAATATATAGGCAGTGTCATATCGCCCTTAACTTTTATAATTGCTATGGTATTATTCATTGTTATATATTTCATATTTATCCCTCATTTTGTGTTCGAATCGAACACATTTTTTAGTTTTATAAAAATTGCAGTGATGTCATCTTTTTTATTTTGTATATTATCTAATGTCAATAAATCAGACAGACCATCTGTACAAAATACTATTTCCTCTGCATTACTTACATCTAAAACTTCTTCTTGGTAATTATCCGTACTAAAGCCTAATAAATTGCTACAAAGTTCAATTTCTTTATACTCTAATTTATCTTTTAATAATATGTTAGGCATACCAGCAGGAATGTAATATAGCTTTTTATTTTGTATATCTAGTTTAAAAATAATAGCCACTACATAAGCACTAGTGTCTGAATCGGTGTCCATTTGAAATAGTATTTCTTCGTTAATATTATTCATAACTTCAATTAATGATTTAAAAACTTTCTTGTCATAAAATCTAAACGCATAATTGAAAATAGTCTTTATCTTTGCTGTTTGTCTCCAAGCAATTAAATCATGACCTGTACAATCAAATAGATAGCCATATAAAAATTTATTATCTTCATCTAGCCAATAATTGAATAAATCTCCAGATAGATTTAAATAAGGGCTATAAATGTAGTTGACAGATAAAGTCTCATTTTCGATTTCGATGAAATTCGGTAATGTCTCAGCTTGGTTTATTTGTGCTTTTTTTACAGTTTCTTCTAACGTAGTGTTAAAACCTAATTTGAAATTATTAAAAAAAGTGGCAATTTGTAATGTAAATAAGTCTTTATCTATTGGTGTAGCTATAAAATAATTGATGTTTAAATCTTTAAGTTTAGTATTATTTATATTTTGTTTAGATAAAAACATAAATATTGTTAAATCTTTATATGAAATACTATTCTTAACCATTAGCTCTTTTATAATTTGACAAAAAACTATGCCGTTTATTTTGTCTAAGTCATCATCAATGAATAAGACTGATGGTTTTAATGTATTATATAAGCTTAATCCTGTTATGGGATTGTCTGTTGTAAGTATTTGATGGTTATTTCCTATTTGTGATATCAATATTTTTTTTATGATATCTTTTTCCTTTGAGATAATTAATATATCCATATACTTTATATTTCCAAAACACCAATATCTAATTTATTTAGTAATTTTTTATTGGATAGTTTTCTTATTTTATAAGGAAGATATACCACCAAATGTACTGTTTGCATATCAGGCTCTAAGATTACACGGTCACAAGATTGGAGCATTAACCATATTCCCCTACCAGAAGATTTATCTTGTATAATTTCATGCCAACAAGCATTATTATTTTTAGTTAATTTAAATAAATTATCCTTTATCATCTTTGCTTTGGTTTTATAAGTATCTGCTTTTATAGACACAATTAAACTTTTATTTATATATTTTATTGTTATATCTATTTTTGCTCTATCATAAGACTTTTTATTATATCTACAAGCATTACAAATAGCTTCTGTTATAGCTACCATAAAAAATGCAGCTTTCTCGTTATCCTTAAAATACATATAAAAGAAATCAAATAGCACTTGATGAGGATAATTTTGATAGCCAATAAAATTAAATTTATATTCCATTTTGCACCTATTTACTTTGTGTATTATTACTGTTATTATTTTGTAATTCTTCTAAATCTGCCTGTATTTCATTAAAAATGCTTTCATCACTAGGTAGTGAAATACTTACATTGTCATCATAATTAGATACTACATAAGGCATAGTTAAATTATTATAATAATCCCGTAAAGTCTTAGCTAAAGCTATATCACCTATCTTAGTTGCTTCATCTATTTGTATTAATAATTCTTGCTTTAACGCATCATTGCTATTTAACGCATTTTCAGCCATAAAATTATATCCTTGAATTTCATTGTCTAAGATATTCTCTGTATAATCTTGGCTGTTAAATTCATTGATAGCTATATTGACTTCACTATCATTAGTAGCAGCTTCACTACTATTAATTAAGTATGAATTTACAGCTACTAGACCTATTAAAATAAGTTCTTTTTTCAAATCAATCACTTTCCTGTAAATATTATTAATGGTATAACTTTGTTTTTAATATTTTTTATGGGAACTTCTCCAAAATATCTACCATCATAAGAATTTTTATTATTTAATCCGATAGGGAGAAAATAACCCTTATTAACATGATGTTTTCCATATTGAGGAATAATACTTCTACCTAGAGAATCTCTAGTAGATATATCGCCTACATATTCATCATTAACATAAATAGCTTTATTATCTACATAATAGGTATCACCTTCTAAAGCTTGTATTTGTTTTAGTAAATAAGTGTTTTTGTCTATATACTCTCTTTGTGTCATAAATTGTTTTATTTTTGCTGGTACTTCAAATAAAACCATATCACCTTTTTGATAATCTGCTTGAAGAATTTTAGGAATGACAAAATATATTCCACAAGGTACAGATGGTGATAAATTTATAGTGAAAGGAGTATATTCAAAGAAATTGAATACCAATAATAAAAGAAGAAGTAATATACAAATCAAGTTTGCTTTAAATTTGCCCATAAATCTATTCTAATATAAAAGTGGATTTTAAAAGTATCGACTTTTGAAAAAATGAAAAAAATTTTTTATCCTTATGTATCAAGGGATTGCGGGTTTAAAATGGTTTTGTGTTCGATGAAAGTGGGCAAAAAAAGCTGAACTTTTTGTCAGTAACTAAAAAATGTGTTCGATTCGAACACATTTTTTTAGTAATTATATTTAATTTTTAGAATGTACTTTTAACCAAATTGTGTTCGATTCGAACACAAAATAAATATAGTAAATGATAAAAATAATCCTGCGGATTTAAATTTAAAACAATGATAAAATAACTTTTTGTCGCTTTTCTGCTCGCACTATAATGGCATTCATTCCAAAAAACAAGGGTGAAATGAATAGCTTCGCTACCCTTGTTTTTTTCCCTTCTGCCATTATCTAAAGACGTGCGAAAATCAACAAAAAAACAGTCGCATGAGTAGAAAGGAAGATAGTTGTGATTAGAGTTAATAAAAATATTGCAAGAAATCAATATAATCAAGGAAAAATTATAAGATTAATTCCTGCTAAATTAAATTTTGATACAAAAGTTTTTCAAGATGTTTATTTGGGAAAATATGCAACTACAGATTTTGATGAATTAGTAGATATATTCAAATTTGTATATTGTAAAGGGAAAAGGGGATATTATCCTAATTTTTACATTGAAAGGATTTAGTTTAGTTATAAGATTAGATATGATAATAAAATGTATAGAGAATATCAGCAAAGAGAAGATGCTATTCGAGAAGAAACAACTAAATTCAATAGAGTTAAACGAGAAGCTAAAGCTGAAGAAAAATTAGAAACTGCAATCAAATTTTTAAAATTAGGTGTAGATGTAAATACAGTTGCTAGTGGAACAGGATTAAGTTTAGATAAAGTAATAGAGATTAATCGTCAACTAAATAAATAAAATTTTATAAAAGAGTAGGTTGTATAGATATGCAATCTACTCTTTTATCTTTTATAATGACAAATGTGTTCGATTCGAACACAAATATAGTAAATGATAAAAATAATTGGATTATACTCTTTTTTGAAAAACGTGTTCGATTCGAACACATTTAATCAGCTAAATCTAAAACTTTAGCTATGACCTTTTGTCTAAAAGAATAAAGTATCTTTTTTATTTTGTGAAGAGGAATATGGTATTTTTCAGCGATTAGATTGAGATTAATAAATGGATTTTGCTTTTTATCAAATATTATTTGCTGTTCTAATTCACTCATTGAACTTATCTCTTGGAGAATTATATTGTTTATTTTTATTAGTAATTTTTCTTTTTGATATAAAATTTTTAGATAATCATAGCTAACGTCCACATATATATTATTTCTAAGCAAAAAAGAAATTTCTTCTTTGAGTTTGTACCTTAAAGAAGAAAGCATATTTAAAAGTGTCATAAACATCTCATAGGTTAGTTTTTCCATAAATAATTGTTTTATGTCATAAAATATTATATTCATCAAGAAGTTAATCATCTTTCTATTTATTTCGATTATACCGGATTTACTGATGTTTAATGACAAGGAAATTTTAGCTAAAGTATATCCTTGCTCATAGCGTAGTTTTAAAAACTCTTGATATTTAGCTGGCATTTTTTGCAAAAATTGATTTATTAAGTAAAAATCAAGATATAAGCATAATTGCCTATACCGTATCTTATAAATCAAGGGATTTTTCTTATGTGTTTGTATATATTCTTCTTGTTTGGTATTAATTCTGTTATAAGTATTTGTGTCAAAAAATAAAATCAATCTATCTTTTAGTATTTCTTTTCTTAAAAACAATATCTTATCACCTTATATGCTTTTCTAGTTTTAATAATAATTCTTGAATATTTTCTGTTGAAGAAGTCATATTTTCTAAGAATTGTTGTAAATTTTTTATATTATTTATTTCATTCATATAATCACTAATTTTACCTTCAGCTTTTTTCATTTGCATTATTAATTCTAATTTTTCTATGTTTAGCAGTTTATTTATACTGCTTTTTATAACATAGAATTTGTTATTATCTATATTTTCATCATCAAGAATGGTACGTAATTTATCTATTTCTGCTAAATATTTATCCTGTAATTTTGTTATTGTCATTTCAATTAACCTCTATTCATAAAAAAATTTCTTATCAATTTTGAAATATCTACAGATTTTAATTATGTTTGCCTCTCTAGGTATCATTGTTCCGCTTTCCCATCTATGAATAGTAGATGGATTCACTAATAAGATATCTGCAAATTCTTCTCTCGTTAAGAGTTTTTGTTCTCTTAACCATTTTATTTTTTCGCCAATACTCATAATAATTCTTTAAGTTGTTTGGTAGAAGTCTCTAAAACTTCTATTAAATCAATTAAATTTTGCCTATTTTTCTTGCTATATTTGCAAGTATTGAACTCAAAAGCTATAGCTTTACATTTAGTGCCTAAATATACCTTACAACTAGTAACCATATTTTCCAAATCGTTAAAATTTCCTTCAGATACTAGTTTTTTTAGCACATCATTTTCTTTTTGTAAATTTGCTATTGATACTTTTAGTTGATGATAGTCTTTAGGTGGAACAATTTCTTTGACTTTAATTACTTTTTCCATATTAATTCACCTCAAACTTCTTCAAAATAATGATAGACTTTTAAAGTAGATATCATAATTTCTACTTTATGGAATTTTTTCTTGTTATCATAACCATAAATAAAGGCATGACCTTTATCATTTTGATAAAAGCCAGACCCTTTTACATAAATAGGATTACTATTCATTTTGTTAATTGCTTTCGCTTTAAATATCACCCTCTCTATTATTTTCATTGATATTTCCTCTTTCTAATTTTATATCTAAGTCTTTTTCACACTTAGCAATAAGTTTATCTAAATAATCTATAGTTGCTAACATTTTTAATCCTTTATCGTCGTCTTTTATAGTATTTAACAAGGTATCCAATTCATTTTTCTTAGTATTTAAAACACTTAAACAGGTTTCTATAGCACTGAGTTCAATATCTTCATTATCATTTTCAATGCTATTCTCTATAGTTTTTATTTTAGGGTTTGTAACTGTGTTAGGAATATTATCTTGATTAGTTGATTTTGACAATTTATCATTTTTAGGCTTTGGTGTATCTTTTTTTCCGTCCTCTTGTTTAGGACTGTAGTCTTCATTTAAATCTTCAACATTATATCCTTCTTTAATAGATTTTTTTAAATTTCTAAGTTCCCTAGTAGATATATCATCTTTTTGTTTAATTATCTCTAAAGCTTTTTGTTGTTCTTCTTCACTTAACCCTCTAAGTTCAGCAGCTTTAGAAAAAGTAAGTGTAGAATTTTCATCTTCAACAGCTTCTCTTATTTCTGGACAAAATTTATTATAATCCCAGTATCTTTGCAATTCGGCTTCAGAAATACCTATTCTATCAGCAATATTCTTTCTAAAGCGTCCTTTTTCATTTTGGACTTCTTTGGATAATATTTCTGTTAATATAGTTATTTCATTAAATCTGGTTTTAAAATCTTTTTCCCTTTGGGTATTTCTACCAATAATAGCCATTTTTTCATCATCAAGACTTTTGATAGTGTCGTTTATGAAATATGGTACTTTTTTAGAAGATAATTTGCCTTCATTAAAAGCTTGTAACGTTGCTAATTGTCTTCTATGACCAGAGATAATTATAAGTTTTTCGTCTTTTTTTATTACTTCTATAGGATTTTTGACACCTCCACTTCTAATGATTTCAGCTTTTAAATCATCAATGTTTAGTTTTCCATAAATAATTTCATTTTCTGGATTTACTTCTAGTTCATCGGCATCAATATAATCACAAACCAGTCTTAAGGATTGTTTAGTATTTGCCGATGAAAATACTTTTGCCATGTTTATATTTTTTATTGCCATAAAAACACCTCATTATGTTGAGATGAAAAGTTGTCCGAATCAGACAACTTTTCTATTTGATTTTTATTCATCATATAATAATTCATCTATAAATTTATTCATTTGTCTTGCAAATAATGAACGTGGAGATAATTCAATCATACTTTTTCTCAAGTTTATAGCTTCAAATAAACGTTTATTTGAAGCATAGTTATTGACTAGATTTATGTTAGTTTTGAAAAATTTGTATTTAGACTGAGCTTTGCTATATGTGTTTGTGATGTATTTATTCATCAACGCACCTCGCAAAATAAAGTTATTTTGAGGGTCATGTTCATTATAACTTTCATCGTATAGTTGTCTATCTTTTAATACGTTTTGAAATTGTATATCCATTTCATTTAATCCACTAGTTGCATAATCGTCGGGATTAGTTACAATGATTACTTGATTAGTGGCAATTAGTGCATTATATACTGTAAAATTAATATCTGGAGCATTGTCTATTATGCAAAAGTCATATTTATCTTCTACAGATTTTAAAGCATTTTTCAAAATAAAAGTTTTATCTTCAGCATCGATTTCTGTATGCTTCATATTTAGCGGTAACAAAGTCATATTGCTAGGTAGTATATCTATAAGACCTTCTTGTATTTTTCTAGCTGGATAAATTGCCTTTTGTATATCTAAATCAGGATTTAAAAATACATCAGCTAATGTTATTTCTTTATCTTTAACATTAAAGAAATAACTTGCATTGCCTTGTTTGTCATTGTCTATAAATAAAACTTTTGCTCCAGCACTAGCTAATATATATGCTGTATTTGTGGAGATAGTGGTTTTTCCTACTCCACCTTTTAAATTTATAAAACTGTATGTTATCATATTAAAACTTCTTTCTATATTTATAAAAATGTGCTAAAATAATAACAAATATTATTATTTTAGTATTAGTGGTTAATCATAAGAAAGTCATGAATTTTTGTTCATGGCTTTTTTATTTTTTAGAGCTTTTATGCAGTCTTTAGACCATAGGCAATTATAATTATCACAAACTTTGGTTGCATAACAAGCTTGATTACCTTCATAGGATTGAATGGTATGAATTAATACTTCTTTGGTGGCTTTGATTGGCAAAGTAAATCCTTTTTCCTTAGCAAATGTTCTAATTTCTTTGATGGTCATAAAAATACCTCACTTTTAGTTGTCCGATTCGGACAAGATTTATATTTGACAACGTTTGTAAATATTAATATCACAAACATTTTCTCCTCGTGTAATGATATCTTGTGTTGTTTTACAAAAAACATCAACATCCATATCTAAATGAGTTGCTAAAATTTTAGTCAAAGTAAAATACATAGTTAATATATCTTTTTCATTTCCATCAAAGAGTACACCAATATCAGATTGACTCTTATTTGTATCATTATCTTTAAATAAAAACATTGTAATATACGATTTCAATTCTTTATTTTTCTTATTCTCTAAGATGTTTATAATTTGACTAATTACTGTATTTTTGTTGAGCATTGTATCGCTTCCTTTTATGTTTAAAATGGTATTTCTTCATCTTCTGGTACTTCACTACCAAAACTTTGAGCTTGTGTAGAAAGTGGTTTATTTTCTGTAGTTACAGCTATAGGTTTTGTTCCCATAAACTCAAGTTCTTGAGCTATAACTTCTGTAACGTAACGTTTACTTCCATCTTGAGCCTCGTAGTTGCGAACTTGCATACGACCTTCAATTAGAACTTGACTGCCCTTAAATAAATGTTTACTACATACTTCAGCTAATTTATCCCAAACAACTATAGGAATAAAATCCGCTGTTTGTTCTTGATTATGGTTAAACCTACGATTTACAGCTAAAGAAAAGCTTACAACTGCTTTTCCCGTTTGTATATAACGTAGTTCTGGATCACGTACAAGACGCCCTGCTAATATTACTTTGTTCATAAATTGAAAACCTCACTTTCATAAAAATCATCAATAAAATTACAATTTATATCATATCTTTTTATCACAAATTTAATAATTTTTCCTTGGTTACTAATAATAGGGATATACTTTATTAAATGATTTGTATCTTTGTTGTATATATACATATTGCCATTTATATTAACTAAATTTTCTTTGTCTAATTGACTAATATCTTTAGGATAAGCATTATTCTTTTGATAATACTCCATTATATTTTGTTTTGCATAGTTAAAATCTAAATAGCTAGTATATATATAGACACTTGAATAAATTATCATAGGTATAACTCCAAAAAAAAGAAATAAAAAACTTAAAAGATCGTCAGGTATAAGTAATTTTAGTATATTTAGTATATATTTTTTTATTTTACTCATAAAATTTCTCTCTATAATAAACCTTTTTGTCGTAATTTTTCTTTATATTTTCCATAACTCATATTATGTTTATCGGCGTCTTCCTTAATTTTATTCAATAATGCCATTCTTTCTTCAACTTCCTTTTGTCTCTTTTTTGCTGCCAATGAATAGTAATTTGGATTAGGATTAATACGATTTGTCATAGTAAAAACCTCACCTCACTTATAAATCTTCTTCTTTTATGCCTGCGTAATCGCATAACTTTTTAGGTGATATATGATAGGTATAAGTTTTTTTACCTGGCATCTGCATAGCTACTCCAAATGGTAAGATATTTCTTTGTAGTCCGATTCGAACAAATTGCTGTGATTTACCTAATATTTCTGCTGCACGTTTTACAGTCACTTTTGCTTTTTTACACATATAATCTACTCTCCTTATTAATCTTTTGCTAAGTCTTGAAATCTTACGTATTCTTTATGGAAATATACTGGAATAGTTCCTGTTGGTCCATTTCTATTTTTGGCTATAATCACATCAGTTATATTTTTATTTTCAGTTTCAGGATTGTAATAATCTTCACGATATAAAAACATAACGATATCAGCATCTTGCTCCAATGAACCAGATTCGCGTAAATCACTCAACATAGGTTTTTTTACTTGTCTTGATTCTACGCTACGAGATAATTGTGATAAAGCAATTATAGGAATATCTAATTCTTTAGCAAGAATTTTCAAGCTTCTAGATATTTCAGATATCTCTAGATTTCTATTCTCACGACGAGTACCTTCCAGTAGTTGAAGATAATCTATTATAATAAGCTTAATATCATTTTCTCGTTTTAATTTTCTTGCTATTGAGCGCAAACTCATTAAATTCGATATTTCATCGTTTATTATTAATTTTGTTTGGGAGAGTTTGTTGGATACTTTTATTAATTTTTGTGTATGTGCATCATCTAAATTTCCTGATTTTAAATTAAACAGAGGAATTAATCCATAACTAGAAAAAATTCTATGAATTAATTGATTAGATGACATTTCTAATGAAAAAAATGCTACAGGTGTATCTTTTTTTATGGATAGATAACTAGCTATATTTAAAGCAAATGCTGTTTTTCCCATACTTGGACGAGCTGCTAATATCATAAAATCGCTATTTTTTAAACCTTGTAGAAAATTATCTAGGTCATATAACCCTGTTTCTAATCCTAATAGTTCATCTTTATGATTAATAATATTTTCAATATCCATATAAGCCTTTAATGTTTGACCTTGAATATTATCTACTTTAGTTACAATCATTTTTTTTGTTAGCCTAGATATCATTTGTTCAGTTTTGTCTAAAATCACTTCTGGAGTATCCAGCTGTTCATTATCATAGCTCATACTTTCCATATGTTCTGCTATGTTAATTATATTTCTAAGCATAGATTTTTCTTTTACAATATTTATATAGTGCTTTAAATTAGCTGTAGATGGCACTTTATTAGCTAAAGATGTTATAAAAGCTATACCACCAACTTCTTCAAGTTTACTAATATGTGTTAGGTAATCTGTTAATGTAATAATATCTATAGCTTTTTTTGTGGTATTTAGGTCAAGCATTACTTTAAATATCGTTCTATGACTTTTTCTATAAAAATCTTCAATATCTAATAATTCAGAAACTCCATATATTGTTTCTTGATTTATTAAAATAGACCCTAAAACAGCTTCTTCCGCCTCAATGTTGTTAGGAATTTCTCTTTTTATAATTGTATACACTCCTTTCTTGGTATATACTTATATTAGAACTATTTTTATTTATGCTCGTTTTGATTATTTATCAAAACGGGCTTTTTTTATTCTCTTTACTAAATCAAGATTAAACTTAATATCTAACTCCATGAATAAATTCAAAGAAATATTGTCTCTTTCTATCATGGCATCTATAGATTGTAAGAGAATTTTTTTGTCTGATTCAGATAAATCTTTATTACTATTCTTATTAAAAAGTAATTCAGGGAGTTTATTAATTGCTTCATCAGCCTTTTTGTCATAGATTTTCAGCTCTAAAATCCGAGCTTGGATATGTCTATCCGTCTTACGATATCTAAACAGTCTATTTAAGCCTGTTGCCTGCATAGCCATGCTTGCTGCTGCTATAAAATTGTTTTCAGCAAATTTTCTCATTTTCTTTGCAGGCAAAGTCCTTTTGCCATGTAATGCCTGATATATTGCACTTATAGAGCAATTTAACTCTAAAGCTACAGCTTTAGGTGGCTTATTAATCGACATAATAGCCAGTTGTATCATATAAGGTAAATCGTTAATAAGATTAGGTTCAATCATAAAATACTGCTCCTATTTGTGTAAATAATACACATTTTTTATACCAAAAATAGTGCTATATTAATTTTAATCTATTTCATTTTCTAACAATTTTAGCTGTTTTTCTAATTGCTTTTGAGATTTATTATTATTTTCTTCGTGTTTTTCGTTGGATAAATTTTTATATTCTTGTGTTTTTAAGGGATAATTTCTATCACAGGCTACAAAAAGCCATGCAGATATATTTTCTATCTTAATACCTCGTTTTATCTCTATCTCTAAATTTTTTAACTGCTTAAAAATTAAATCATCATCAAATTTCTTTTGAAATATTCTTAATGTGTTTTCATCAATACTATATTTCTTAAAAAGATTTAATATTTTATTTAAAATATTTTCTTCTTGATTTTTAATGATAATCTCATTTTCAAGTTCAGGTGAGTCTACATTATGCTGTTCTAATTTTGGTATTCTATCCGTTCGTGGTTTTTTCTCTACCATTTTTACATCTGGTAAAATTTTTAATAACAAATCCTTATATACACTATTTGTTTTCCGATCAGCTCGTATGGTGTTATGTAAAAGCCAATCATTAACATAGACCACTTTATTTTCAGGATCTAACATTGTTATAAAATTTTTATATATTAACAAATTTAAATCATCATCAGCTCCTTTTGTTAATCTTAGAACTGTACCTGCTTCTACAACACCATCATCATCCGCGTGTAATATCAGATAAGTATATAAATCTCTTGCAGATACAGACATTTTTAAAAATCTTTCACTATCGTAGATTAATTTGCTGACCATTCGTCTTGTTTTCAAATAAAAACACCTCACCTCACTTTGATAAACCAAATGCTTTAGTGTCTACAATTTGTTAACTATTTAAGCTAGCTTATTATATTAATTTAGCTTATATTAGCTTTAGCTTAGCTTGTGCCGTCCCATAAAAGTGCAACTATTTGTTAACTTTTTATAAAGCTATCTTATGGGACAGTCCCATTAAAAATTAAGAATAGTTTTCAGCAAAATTAATTCATCTGTAGTGGGTTCTAAGCCATTTTCTATAGCAATATATCTTTCTTTATTAATTTGCGTAAGTGTGCAAATATCATTGACTGAGAGTTCTTTTAATTGTCTATTTTTCTTTAAATTAGTATAGAAATTATTATTAATACCAACAGAAATATTACTTGTATCATTTTCTAATAACTTATACCATTCATCTTTAAAATTTAAACAATTAGCTATTTTTTTTGCAATTTCAGGAGAAGGTCTACGTAATCCATTTTCTATACTGTTGTAGTACTGTCTGCTAATACCAACTAAGTTAGCTATATCTGATTGAGAAAAATTAGTATTTAATCTCTTCTGAATCAAATATGTCCTTTTCATACTTCTTTTCAAATTGAAATACTCCTTTCTTTATCTTTCTATATGCTACATTTTGTTGACAAAAACATAATATCATAAACATTAACATATGTCAACAATTTGTATACAAAAAGATGAATGTAAACTATTTGTTGCTAAAGCTTTTTTGTAATCAAATAGTTGCTATAATTTAAATTGATGTAAACTATTTGTTGCTAAATAAAAAAGGATTTGATTATTTATGAATAATATGAAAAAAATAAGAGAATCATTACAGTTAACCCAAGTTAAGGTAGCTAATGATTTGAAACTCAGTAGGCAAGTATATAACTTTTATGAAAATGGAAAAAGAAATCCAGATATGCAAACTTTAATAAAAATAGCTGATTATTATGGTGTGAGTATTGATTATCTATTAGGTAGAACAAATGTTATAAAACCAGAAAATATTGATGAGAATGATTTATTAGCTAAATTAAATACAGCAGATTCTGAAACCAAAGCATCTGTGGAGCAGTTTTTAAATTATTTACTTTATGAAAAAGAACGTAAAAACAAAGAAAAAGAAGATAATAGCACAAAAAAAAATACAGACAACGAGATAGCAATTTAAAAATTTTTATCTCCGTCTGTACATGAATGGATTAGAAAACATTATTTCGAGTTATTTAGTAGGGATGAAGAAGATGATTAGATATACTTCAGATAGAAAATATGCAAATGTAATAAAAGACTTAAACAGAAAATATAATGAAAGATTTTTCAATCATAAAAAAGGTGGAATTTATTATGAAATTACCAAATGGATATGGTTCTGTATCCAAGCTTTCTGGCAAAAGACGTAAACCATGGATTGTTAAAGTTACGAAAGGTTGGACAAACGACGGAAAGCAAATCCGTATGGTTTTAGGAACATTTAAAACTAAAAGTGAAGGATTAATTGCTTTAGCAGAATATAATAAGGATCCGTATGATATCATAGAACGAAGATATACACTAGAAGATTTATATAATATGTTAGCTGAACAGAGATTAAAAAATAATCAGAAAATGCCATTAGCTGCGTATAAACACTGTTCTAAATTACATAAAATGCAATTTAGGGACATAAAGACTGCACATATTCAAGAAATAATAGATAATTTATCTCTTGGATATGCTAGTAAAAAATCTATAAAAAATTTATTTAGTTTGTTATATAAATATGCTATGTCTTTCAATTTAGTTGACAGAAATTACGCTAAATTTATTAAACTTCCATCAGAAATAAAAAGCAATAAACACAAACCTTTTACTGAAGAAGAATTGGAAATTTTATGGAAAAATGATGAAGATTATGTTGTTAAAATTGCTTTAATATTAACATACACAGGCCTAAGACCAAGTGAATTATTAGATATTAAGCGAAGTAATGTTTTTTTGGATAAAAAATATATTATTGGTGGAGCAAAAACAAGTATGGGGATAAATAGACGTATTCCTATAGCAGAAAAAATATATCCTTTTATAAAAGATTTTTATTATATAGCTGATGAATTTAATAATCCATATCTAATTACAAATAATAAAAAAAGATTGCCATATGCTACTTTAGCTTATAAATGGCGTAAGTCAGAAATTTCAGCTATAAAAAACCATCTTCCACATGATGGACGACATACCTGTAATACCTTATTGGACAATGCAGATGTAAAAGAAAATATAAAAAATCTAATATTAGGACATGTAGGGAAAACCATTAATGAAAAAGTTTATACACACAAAACCGTTGAACAATTAAAAGAAGCTATTGATTTAATCTAAATAGTATGTATTATATGTGATGAATGTTATCTATTTGTTGACTACTATTTAATTTTTAAAGAGTTTTATGTGTTTTTTAGAGATTTTTTATAAAAAGAAAGCCTTTAAATACTTATATTTAAAGGCTTTCTTTAATTACTTAATTTAAACACTTGTTAAAGTTAAATAATTTTTCTTTTAGGCTTATTAATATATACTTTAATACATTCAAATACAACACTTGTTAAAGTTAAATCCGCCGATACTAGCGAAAACACCAATGCCAACGTTATTCAAATACAACACTTGTTAAAGTTAAATTGGAAGAAGGAGTTGAGTAAAATGGCATTTTTTGTAATTCAAATACAACACTTGTTAAAGTTAAATAAAAGAAGCAGAGAACATTGATGGAGCAGTAGCAGTATTCAAATACAACACTTGTTAAAGTTAAATAGTAATAATTAAACTAGGAGAAGGGACAAACCTAGAATTCAAATACAACACTTGTTAAAGTTAAATTCGGAAACGGAGATGGAGAAACGACTTTTGTTTTGCCATTCAAATACAACACTTGTTAAAGTTAAATGTAATCATAACCAAAATAAAGCATAGAATTTTTCATTCAAATACAACACTTGTTAAAGTTAAATCTACAAATAAACAAGATACATCAGCTATAAAAAAATTCAAATACAACACTTGTTAAAGTTAAATCTTATAGCATATGGATATAAAGCATTAGCACCTCTTATTCAAATACAACACTTGTTAAAGTTAAATTTCATTTTTGTAACCATCGTGGTTATAAAGATTTTTAATTCAAATACAACACTTGTTAAAGTTAAATCTACCTGTAGCACTATTACCAACTTTACCACAGTAATTCAAATACAACACTTGTTAAAGTTAAATTTAAGTGATACAACAAGAAAAGCTATTGAAAAGCCATTCAAATACAACACTTGTTAAAGTTAAATAAGAATTTCTGTAGATTATACGTATGTGTTTACTGCATTCAAATACAACACTTGTTAAAGTTAAATTATTTTTACGGTATATAAATGTATAGGCGGTAATTTTATTCAAATACAACACTTGTTAAAGTTAAATTCAATTAAATCATTCTGTAAATTTTTAAATACGTCTATTCAAATACAACACTTGTTAAAGTTAAATTGTGTTGGACGCCGTGACCGGTAGTCCAATATGGCAAATTCAAATACAACACTTGTTAAAGTTAAATGCCAGTAAAATTAACACTTTTATAAATAATTATAGTTTATAAAGGTTGAAATATCAATATTTATATGAGTTTTTACCAGCGATTGAGGATTTTGGGTGATTTTTTATAAATCCTTTATTTATAAGGATTTCAGGTTTTAAACTAGAAAATGGCTGGGAAAATAAAAAAAGGCACTTGTTTACACAAATGCCTTTAAAAAATTATTTTACATTAGCAAAAGCTTGTTTTAAGTCATCTAAAATATCATTGATATCTTCAAGACCCACAGAGAAACGAACCATACCACTATTAATACCAGCAGCTTCGAGTTGTTCATCTGTCAATTGACGATGTGTTTCACTTGCTGGGTGAAGAACACAAGTGCGAATATCGGCAACATGAACTTCATTAGAAGCTAATTTTAAGGAGTCCATGAATTTAACAGCGTTTTCTTTGCCACCTTTGATTACAAAAGTGATAACACCACTGCAGCCTTTTAAATATTTTTTAGCAAGAGGATAAGATACATTGCTTTCAAGAGCAGGGTACATAACGCTTTCTACTTTATCATTGCTTTCTAAATATTTAGCAACAGTAAGAGCATTTTCGCAGTATTGTTTCATACGTACAGGTAAAGTTTCTAAACCTAAGTTTAATAAGAATGCAGAATGTGCAGCTGGATAGCAACCGAAATCACGCATTAACTGCATTCTAGCTTTTAAAATATAAGCTTGTTTACCATAAGTTTTTGTATAGGAAAGACCATGATAAGATGGATCTGGTTCTACTAATTCAGGGAAATTACCATTGTCCCAGTTGAAATTACCACTATCAACGATTACACCGCCGATTTGAAGTGCATGACCATCCATATATTTACTAGTGGAATGAGTAACAATATCAGCACCAAATTCAAAAGGTTTGCATAAGATAGGAGTTGCAAAAGTGTTATCCACAATCAAAGGAACACCATGAGTATGAGCGATATTTGCATAACGTTCGATATCAAAAACAGTTAATGCAGGATTAGCTAGAGTTTCACCAAAAACAGCTTTAGTATTAGGTTTAAAAGCAGCATGAATTTCTTCATCAGTAGCATCATGACCAACAAAGATACATTCAATACCTAATTTTTTTAAAGTGAAAGCGAAAAGATTTACAGTACCACCATAGATTTGAGTAGTGGAGATAAAACTATCGCCAGCATTACAGATATTTAAAATAGCAAGTAAATTAGCAGCTTGACCAGAAGTAGTGCACATAGCACCAACGCCACCTTCAAGGTCAGCAATTTTATTTTCAACAGCCATGACTGTAGGATTAGCAAAACGAGAATAAATTAAAGATTTAGTAGGTTCATCAAAAACAGCAGCAACATCATCAGTAGAGTCATAAACATATGTAGTGCTTTGCACAATTGGCATGACACGAGGTTCAGTATTTTTAGGGCTGTATCCAGAATGTAAACATTTAGTAGCGTCTTTCATAAAAAATAGCCTCCTTAGTAAAATATAAATTATATTATAAAACATTATAGACAAAATAGAAAGTATTTATATACATGAAGAAAATTATTTATTGTAAATATGTTTAAAAGCTGAATATATTTTTAGATAAAAAGAAAAAACTAGCAAGTAAAATAAATACCTGCTAGTTTTTGTTTAAACATCTTTAGAAGAAATATATTTAATAATACCAAATCCTAAAATCAAAGTTAAAGCACAGATAAAAATTTCTTCATTTTGCGGAATACCTGGATAAAGTTCCAAGATAGAACCTAAAATGAATCCAAGGATAATTAAAAAAGTAGGTTGAGGATAGTTTTGCATAAGATTTTCTAATAATTTAGTAGTTAGTAAAATACCCACAACTAGACCAAATCCTAATGGAATTAAAAATGGTAAATAAAATTCAGAAGCCGCACGCATAGTTTCATCATATAATCCCATCAATAAAAGCATATAAGAAACGCTTATTCCTGGTAAAACAAGTGCAATAGCAGCTATAAAACCAGCGACAACTAATAATAAATAAGTGTACCAATTAGTAGCATCATTTGTAGTTACATTACTGATAGGAGACATTTCAAAAAAGAGAACAATTAAAAAGCCAATAGCGACATATATAGGGACTGTCCAGGAAAATTTAGTTAATTTAGCCTCGCGAAACATCAAAGGCACACTGCCTGCTACAGCACCCATAAAGAAATAAAGCATAGGCATAGGATAAGTTTCAATTAAATGCAAAATAGGTTTAGAAAAAGAAACAATACCTATTAAAGAACCTGCTAAAAATATAGTTAAAAAAAGAGAATTTCTAAATTTATTTTTCATGAATGAACTTACAGAAGAAATTAATTTAGTATAAATCCCAAGTATCATAGCCATAGAACCGCCACTAACACCAGGAACTAGCATGGTAGAACCAACAACTAACGACTTAGCAAAAGTTACAACATAATTTCTCATAAAAGTAAACAAAACCCCTTCTAAAATAAAAAATAAATTGACAATAAAAAAGACATAGCCTATAAAAGGTTATGCCTAATATGAGATTTCCAAAACATACTATAATTGTATAGTTTGTAAAAAATAAAGTCAATTAACAAAAAAAGAATTTACAAAGATTTTACAAAATCAAATCATCAATTAGAAAAGAAAATAAAAGACAGAAGACAGAAGACAGAAGACAGTGTAAAATAGAGATGGTTTAAAAGTAGCAAGCTTAGTAAAAGTCTAGACGAAAAAAATAAATAAAAAGCGATGTAAAAACATCGCTCTAATCTAATAAAATAAAATCACATAATCACATATCATTTAAAATTTTAACGAAATCTTCCCTACAAACAGCTGAATTAAACTTCTGTCTCAAACTAGCACTGCCATACAAGCCATGAGTATACCACGTAGCATGCTTTCTCATTTCACGAGGACCAATATAATCGCCCTTCCATTTCAAAAGCATATCCAAATGTTCTAAAATAACCTGTTTTCTTTCATCAATGCTAGGTTCACCAGGATCGACACCAGTAAATAAAAATTCTTTAAAACGGCGGAAAATCCAAGGATTACCCTGAGCCCCACGACCAATCATGACAGCATCACAACCAGTATGTTCAAAAATATTTTTTAAATCCTGGCAAGTTCTAACATCGCCATTACCGATGACAGGAATATCAACAGCCTGTTTAACTTCGCGAATAATATCCCAATCAGCATGACCACGATAAAATTCTTCTCTAGTTCTGCCATGAACAGCAATAGCATCAAGCCCAGCCTTTTGAGCAAGCCCAGCCATTTCAACGACATTACAGTGTTCACTATCCCAGCCCTTACGCATTTTCACAGTAACAGGCATATCTTTTACAGCTTCACGAGTAGCACACATTATTTCATATGCTAAAACAGGATCTTTCATCAAAGCTGACCCCTCGCTATTGCGTACAATCTTCGGTGCAGGGCACCCCATATTTATGTCAATCATATCACAACAATTCAAAGAAGCCACAAAACTAGCTGCTTTATACATACGTTCAGGATTACCACTGAATAATTGAATAGCTAAAGGTCTTTGTTCAGGAACAGTCTTTAACATTTCTAAAGTTCGTTCATTGCGAAAATTAATACCCTGGTCGCTGACCATTTCAGAATAAACGAGACCACAGCCCATACGTTGAGCTAAAATACAATAAGCAGTATCAGTTACACCAGCCATAGGTGCTAAAAATACGGGAGTAGTTATTTCTAAGTTTCCTATTTTCATAAATTATTTGAAGGCTTATTTTTTAACCTTTCTAAGTACCCCTTTCTTGAAGCAGCATTACGTTCATAGAGAACGCGAAGACCAGTCAAAGTTAAGAAATGATCTGTTTTATCAATAGTGCTAGACTCTTCCGCAATCATGCGAGCAAGTCCACCAGTTGCGATTACAGTCATATCTTTACCATATTCTTTTTTTATACGATTTACAATACCATCTATTTGCCCTACAGCACCATAGATAATACCAGATTGCATATTTGTAATAGTATTATGGCAAATTACATTTTTAGGAGTAACAAGTTCTATACGAGGCAAATTAGCAGCCTTTTGGAATAAAGCATCTGCTGACATACCGATACCAGGAGCTATTACACCACCTAAAAAATCACCTTTATCATTTACTACATCAAAAGTAGTAGCAGTACCGATATCAATTACAATCAAAGGACCACCATATTGTTCAAAAGCACCAACAACATTTACAATACGGTCAGCACCTAAAAGGCGTGGATTTTCATAAACTAAGCGAATGCCAGTTTTTATACCAGGACCTACAAGTAATGGTTTTATTTTAAAATAACGTTCACACATTTTACTAATAGGAATAACAAGAGGTGGAACAACAGATGAGATAATAATATCATCAATATCGTTCATATCCATACCTTGGAAACGGAACAGTTCGTTTATGAGCATACCATACTCATCGCCAGTTTTTTGTCGGTCGGTGGAAATTCGCCAATGACGATAAAGTTTTTTACCATCATAAGCCCCCATAACGATATTACTGTTACCAATGTCAAAAACTAAAAGCATTTTATCCTCCATCTGTGAGTTTAGCGGTTTTGTACTGGTCGAATAGAAACATCGCCTGCTAACACACGTTTTATTTGTCCATCAATATTTACAAGAAGAGCACCATCATCATCAATATCCACGGCAATTCCTTCTAAGACTTCATTTGTGCCGATTACACGGATATGTTGATTTAAAGTAATGGAATATTTACGCCATTCATCAAGAATAGGTGCAAAATCTTCCTCTTGACAGATTATATACAAATGTTCTAAGTAATACAAGATTTTATTTAAAAGTTTTAAACGAGAAATTTTTTTACCTGTAATTTGACTCAAAGAAGTAGCAATATTTTGAATTTCTTCAGGCATTTCTTCTTTATCAATATTAACATTAATTCCCATACCAATAATGATGTAATTTATGCAATCCATTTCAGCATTCATTTCTGTCAAAATACCTACTAATTTTTTTCCTTCATATAAAACATCATTAGGCCATTTAATACCAACTTTTACACCAGTAACATCTTCGATAGCTTTGGTGATAGCAGTAGCAGCCATCAATGTGCATTTTGGTGCTTCTTGAGGTAAAAATTTTGGTTTTAAAATGACAGAAAACCAAATTCCTTTATATTTAGGAGAAAAGAAAGAGCGAGATAATCTGCCTCTACCACCACCTTGTTCTTCACTAATGATGATAGTACCATCTTTAACACCTTGAAGTGCTACTTTTTTAGCTTGAGTATTTGTGGAGTCTACAGTTTCAAAATATAAAATTTCAGAACCTAATATTTTAGTAGTGAGAGAAGATTTTATTTCTTCACTTGATAATAAGTCTGGAGAGTCAATTAAACGATAACCACTTCTAGGAACACTTTCAATATTATAGCCATTATCACGTAATGCTTTTATATGTTTCCAGATAGCAGTTCGAGATACTTTTAGCGTATCAGCTAAGTATTCACCAGATAAAAATTTGTTGCCATTTTGTTTTAATAAATTTAAGATTTGAGAACGCATAATAAAAATTGTTATAAAATAACAATAGCTACCCTCTTTTCTTTAAGATTTTGATAGGTGATATAAATATAATAAATAGATTAATAAAAATCTTGATTGTTAAAATATATAATAGCCTAACAAAGTCATATTCGCAATAAAGTTAGATAATAAATTTTAGAAGAAAAAAGGATTTTTACAAAAAATGTTTGTGTCATAAGATGCTTATAAATACGAAATACGAGGAAACTTCGTGTGGTAAAAAAATTTGGAAATATATCTTTAAATATCTTTAAGAATTAGATTATATTTTATAAATTGGAGGTAGATTATGATGATGGCATTAAACTTTCAGGCAAAAAAACATGAAGAATTGATTATGTCACGCAAAAAAAATTGTACTGTTCGCTTAGGAGATGTTCGCAGTCAATATCCAGAAAGTTCTATAGTGTGGATTACTACTGGTAAAAAATATGAAGTGAAAAAAAGATTATATACAGCAATCATTGATAAAGTTCGCGTAAAAAAATTCGCTGAATTAACTTCAAAAGATTTAGGTCACCAAAATCCAGAAATTGATTCATTAGAAGAATTACGTTTAGATTTTGAAAATATTTATCAGCGTCGAATTACTTTAGATGATACTGTAACAGTGATATATTTTTCTGAAGTTCTTTAAGAAATTTTGAATAATAAGCTATTTTTTCATTTCTATATAATGGGAAAATAGCTTATTTATTGGGCTTTTGGAGGCATTGAAAAATTTTTTAAATTCTTTTCAAAAAAGTTGTTGACAAAATACTCTGTTATGCATATAATAATATATGTCGCTGATACAGCGGCAGACAAAAAACGTCAAATGCGGAAGTAGCTCAGTGGTAGAGCATCACCTTGCCAAGGTGAGGGTCGCGAGTTCGAGCCTCGTTTTCCGCTCCAGACGGCGGCATAGCCAAGTGGTAAGGCAGAGGTCTGCAAAACCTTTATTCCCCAGTTCAAATCTGGGTGCCGCCTCCAAATGAATTTATTATGCACTGTGTGATTGCACAGTGCATTTTTGTTATATAATAAAATATTGAGCTGTGAAAAATATTGAATATAATTTTTAAGGAGTTGTTTTTTTGCGTAATCGTGGTTTTGAAATAGTGAGTGATTTTAAAGATAAATATATAAATTTACCAACTCGAAAAACAAGTAAATCAGCAGGTTATGATATCGAAGCTGCTGAAGATAAAATCATAAAAGCTGGGCAGATGGCAGTAATTGCAACAGGATTAAAAGCTTATATGCAAGATGATGAATATTTAGGTATACATATTCGTTCTAGTTTAGCTTTTAAAAAGAATTTGAATTTAGTAAATTCTCAAGGTGTTATTGATGCAGATTATTATAACAATGAAGATAATGAAGGTCATATAATGATTGGTCTGATAAACTTTGGTGATGAAGATGTAGAAATTACTAAAGGTATGAGGATAGCTCAAGCCATTTTTTATAAATTTTTAACTATAGATGATGAAAAAAATGTTGATACTATAAGAAGTGGCGGTTTTGGTTCAACAGGAGAATAATATGCAAGATTTAGACTTATTTTCAGCAATGGCTAGTGAAAATAATAAAAATATAAGCGAAAATACCATAGAAATGGATGAAGATTATCGTCCGTTAGCTGAAAGAATGAGACCGCGTAATTTTGATGAATATATAGGACAGGAAAAAATACTGGGTAAAAAATCATTTTTGCGTAGAATGGTACAAGAAGATAAAATACCTTCGATGATTTTATATGGGCCTCCAGGTACAGGAAAGACAACGCTTGCGAAAATGATTGCAGGTATGACAAAAAGTGAATTTTCTCGATTAAACGCGGTGTCTGCTGGTATCTCTGATGTGCGTAAAATCATTGAAAAAGCTGATGAAAATAGAAGATATTATCGTAAACGTACAATTATATTTTTAGATGAAATACATCGTTTTAATAAGGCTCAACAAGATGTATTATTGCCTTATGTTGAAGATGGTAGAATTATCTTGATTGGTGCTACTACAGAAAATCCGTATTTTGAAGTAAATCATGCGTTATTATCTAGAGTTCGTGTAGTAAAATTAGAATTATTAGATGAACAAAATTTAATTGATATCTTAAAAATAGCTTTAGAAGATAAAGTTCGCGGTTTGGGTAAATATAAATTTAAGTATGATGATGAAATATTATCGATAATAGCTCAATATGCTGGTGGCGATGCTAGAGTGGCTTTGAATATATTAGAGCAAGCTGGCGATGTGGCGTTAGAGCAAAATCATAATATCAATAAAGAAATTATTGAAAGTATTATCAGTGAAAAAATTCAAACATATGATAAAAATGGTGATAATCACTATGATATAGTATCGGCATTTATCAAGAGTATGAGGGGAAGCGACCCTGATGCGGCGTTGCACTATTTAGCAAGAATGTTGGTAGCAGGTGAAGATATTAATTTTATTGCTCGAAGAATTGCTATCTGTGCTTCTGAAGATGTGGGAAATGCAGATCCACAAGCTTTAGTTTTGGCTATGGCTACAGTGCAAGCTGTTCAATTTTTGGGTATGCCTGAAGCTCGTATACCACTTGCACAAGCAGTAACATATATAGCATCTGCGCCTAAAAGTAATGCCAGTTATTTGGCGATTGATAAAGCTATAGAACAAGTAAAAAGTCAAGATTGTGGGCAAGTACCAATACACTTAAGAGATTGTCATTATAAAGGTGCTAAAAAACTCGGTCATGGTGTAGATTATAAATATGCTCATGATTATCCATATCATATAGTGAAACAACAGTATTTGCCTGACAAAATAAAAAATGCTAAATATTATATGCCAACATCAAATGGATATGAAGAAAAAATTGGTAGATATATGCAGTTTTGTGAAAAAATAAAAGCTTAATTTTGACAAAAAAGCATTAGTTTGTTAGTATATGAATATATCTTAGTTGTTTACTAGGAAATATATATTTGTTATTTGTAGATAGATTTTTAGAGGGGAAAAGAAGATGAAAAAAAAGGTAGCAGTAGCTATGAGTGGTGGCGTAGATAGTTCGCTTACAGCTGCTTTATTGATAGAACAAGGTTATGATGTTATTGGCGTAACAATGACTTTAAGTGATGAAAGTAGAGAAGCAGGCGGTTCAACTGCTGTCAGTGATGCTAAAAAAGTAGCAGATGCGTTGAATATTCCACATTATGTAGTTAATTATCATAAGAAATTTAAAGATGATGTAATAAAATATTTTATCAGTGAATATGCAAAAGGTAGAACACCTAATCCTTGTGTGAGATGTAATAATACTGTAAAATTTGGTAGTTTATTGAAAGATTGCTTAGAATTAGGTGCAGATTGTGTAGCTACTGGTCATTATGCACGCATTGAACAAGATGAAAAAACAGGCAGATATTTATTAAAAAAAGGTTTAGATGTAAGAAAAGACCAATCATATGTTTTATATACTTTGACCCAAGATGTATTAAAGCATTTTATGTTGCCACTTGGAAATTATAGCAAGGAAAAAACTCGCGAATTAGCTGGAAAAATGAATTTACCAGTAGCTAATAAGCCTGAAAGTCAGGAGATTTGTTTTATTCCAAATGATGACTATAAAGCTTATTTAAAAGCAAAAGCACCACATATTTTAAAACCTGGTGATATTGTTGATGTCAATGGTAATAAATTGGGTCGACATGAAGGTGTACCATTATATACTGTGGGGCAAAGAAAAGGATTAGGTATAGCTGCTGCTCATCCATTATATGTAGTCGGTTTAGATGTGAAACGTAATCATGTAATTGTTGGTGAAAATAAAGATGTTTTTGCTAAAGGATTAGTAGCTAAAGATTTAAACTTTATCACGAGAGATGATTTCACTGAAAAATTCGTTACTACTGCTAAAATTCGTTATGGTGCTAAAGAATGTGAATGTACTGTGGAACCATTAGACAATGGCAATTTGGCTAAGATTTTATTTAGTGAACCACAAAGAGCGATTACACCAGGGCAATCTGTAGTATTTTACGAAGATGAAATCGTTGGCGGTGGCGGTGTAATTAAAAATATAATAAGATAATATATTAACGATAAAAGCAAGGGTAGATGGTACTTTTGCTTTTTATTTTATTGAGAATAAATATAATTATACAGATAATGTTTATCATTTTTATTGACATGGATTATCATTTGCTATATAATGTGGTTGTTAAAAGAAGTAATAATTATTATCAAAATCAAAAACAAATATAAAGAAAGATTTTAAAATAGAAGGAGGAATATTATGACTTTAAAGGAAGCAAAGCCAGGAATGGTAGTAAAAGTTGAGTCTATAGAGGCTTCAGAATTGAAAGAGCGTCTTATGAGTATGGGAATGGTAAAAGGTACAAAAGTAAAGGTATTGCGTTCAGCGCCACTTGGAGACCCGATTGCGATATCTATTCGTTCTTTTAATATGTCTATTCGTTTATCTGATGCGGCAAAAATTGCAGTTACTCAAATTGCTTAATAATTAATGGGAGGGAGATAATAGTGGCAACATTATCCGTAGCGTTGACAGGAAATCCCAATACTGGGAAATCAACAATATTCAATGAATTAACTGGTATTAGACAAAAAATTGGTAACTGGCCAGGAGTTACAGTAGATAAAAAAGTAGGTTATACAAAACATAAAGATAGAGCTATATCTGTAATGGATTTACCTGGTACATATAGCATAAACGGACGTTCTCCAGAAGAAATTATCGTAGAAAACTATTTAAGTGGAGAAAAACCTGATATTATTGTAGATGTCATTGATTCTTCTAATATTGAACGTAATTTATTTTTATGTTTACAATTGTTAGAGCGTCGTATTCCTGTATTAGTTGACCTTAATATGATGGACGAAGCGAATAAAAAAGGAATTAAAATTTCTACAGCTAAGTTAGAAAAATTATTAGGAATGCCTGTAGTAGAAACTGTAGGTCGCAGTAAAAAATCCACTAATAAATTATTAGATATCTTCACTTCTACAGTAATGGATAGTTATAAAAATTCTCAACAGGTGGAAGAACATATTGCTAATATTGAAAAGTTAAAAGCTACTATTAGTGATAAAGAAAAATTAGAAGAAGCAATTATAGAAGCACGTTATGCTTTTATTGATAAAATTGTAGAGCAAGTTGTCGTTAAGGAAAATGTAGGTAATAATCTCACTGAAAAGATTGATAAAGTATTAGCTAATGGCTTTATGGCATTACCTATTTTAGTATTAATGTTATATCTTGTATTCCAGATTACTTTTACATGGATTGGTCAACCGATTGCTGATGAATTAGATGTACTTATAAATGAAGATTTTTATGGTTGGGCAGATGAAGCGTTGACTGGATTAGGTGTAGCTGATTGGTTACATTCTTTAGTATGTGATGGTATTATAGCTGGTGTAGGTGGAGTGCTTACTTTTGTGCCACTTATTTTCACGTTATTTTTCTGCTTGAGTTTCTTAGACGGTACAGGATATATGGCTCGTGTGGCTTTTGTCATGGACCCAATTATGCGTCGTGCTGGTCTTAGTGGTAAAGCATTGATGCCTATTATTTGTGGTTTCGGTTGTGCTGTTCCAGGTATTATGGGAGCTAGAGCGTTAGATTCAGAAAAAGACCGTATGATAACTATTTTAGTAACGCCGTTTTTAACTTGTGGTGCTAAACTTCCAGTAATGGCGTTATTTGGAGCTATTTTCTTTGGTGAAAATGCAGGTGATGTTGTATTTGCTATGTATCTTATCGGTATAATTGGTGCAATTTTAGCTTCTAGTATATTGAGTAGAACTGTATTTGAAAAGGATAATACAAGCTTTGTTTTAGAATTACCACCATATCGTATTCCAGATATGAAAACAGTATTGTTAGAAACATGGGATAAAGGTAAAGGTTATCTCATAAAAGCAGGTACAATAATTTTTGCTATGTCTGTAATTTTATGGTTCTTAAGCAGTTATAATTTTGCAGGTCAAGTAGAAGATATGTCTGAATCTTTATTAGCTAGTCTTGGTGGTATTATGTCCACATTGTTTGTATTCCATGGTTTTGATACATGGGAAGCTGGTTCTGCTGTTATTACTGGTATTATGGCAAAAGAAGCTGTTATTTCTACAATGGGTATTTTATATGGTTTACCTGATTTAAGCCCTGATACTGAAACTGTTGAAGCTGTAGGTATGGTAGCTAATACTGGATTACAGATGGCATTTACGACAATGTCTGCGTTAGCATTTATGGTGTTTAGCCAGTTATATACACCATGTATGACAGCACTTGGTACAATAAAGAAAGAAGCTGGTGGTTGGAAATGGATGTTCTTATCTGCTATTGGTAATTTTGTTGTAGCATGGGTTGTATCTTTATTAGTTTATCAAGTAGGCACATTATTAGGTTTTTGATAAATTTTGATATTTAGTATAAAAATAAACGGAGGCTTTTAAATGACGACAGGTGATATTGCTACTTGGATTATAGCTTTGATAATATTTATAGCTTTTGTTTTTGGTATGAAACGCATATATCATAATTTTTCTTCAGGAAAATGTGATTCTTGTGGTACAAATAATGGTTGTTCTGGCGGTTGCCATTGTGATTGCTGTGGAACAGATAATAAGCTAATTTCTAAGGTCAAAGATAAACAGCATTGATAATGATTATAGGCATTTTGCTTTATAATAAAAGGTCTATTATATATTATATTAAAAGGAGTCTTGATTATGTTTACAAGAACAGATTTTTGGATTGGTTTAGCTGTAGGTGTGGTAGCAGGTGCATTTGGTTATAAATATATGCAAAATCGTGTTCAGCAACAACCTGTTATTGCGGAAGGACAAGAACAAGTGTCTATGGAAGAACTTGTTCGTCAAAAAGAAGCTTTAGAAGATATGATTGCTGCACAGCAAGCTGCTGAAGTTAAATAATTTCAATAAAGAAAGGAGTGTTTATTAAAACACTCCTTTTTTAAAATCTATGTGTATTTTTATAAAAAATAATTATTATATGGAGAATGTATTATGAAAAAGATGAGTTTAGGAATTCCTTTAGCTGTTGGAATGACAGGTACTGTTTTATCTTTGGTAACAGGAAGTAAAAAAATACATACTGTATTTGGAATAGCTTGGACAGCTTTATCTTTAGCACATGCGTATCAATATAAAAAAGTGATGAAAAATAATGTGAGGAAGGGTTTTAGTCAAATGAATATTCTAAATGCAGTGGGTATACCAACATCTAAGATGGATTGGTTTTTAAAATCAGTAACAGTAGGTTCTTATATACCAGGACGTATTCGTGTTTATAGTAAAGCTTTAATAAATAATGCACAATTAAAGTTAAAAGTTGAAGAAACTATGGCTAAATATAATGAACTAGACAAAGTTACTATAAATACAATAACAGGTTCTGTTCTTATTGAATATCAACCAGCAAAAATAAAAACTAATAAAGAACTTTGTGAGATTGAAGCATATATAAAAAAACGTGCAAATAGATAAGTGGGGTGGATTTTATGTCATATGCATCTGGTATGGCTATTGGATTAACTATTGGACAACAATTATTAAAATTTTTTTCTAAAGATGGAGGAAATAATAAAATTTTTAGTTTTTCAGAACTACATCAAGGATTGAATACTATAAATGAAGAAATAAAAGCACAAAGTTTTCGTTTGGCACATGCTATAAAAGGGCGTCGCCGTTATTATATTGATGCTTTAAAACAAAATGAAAAATTAGCTAAAGTATTAAGTTTAAAATTGAAAGAGTTACCATATATAAAAGAAGTTACTACTAATATTAATACGGGAAGTTTACTTATTATATATAGTTGTGTAGAAAATATTATAGATGATATATTTGCACAGTTGAAAAACAAGGTATTTGCTTTTAAACATAAAGTAACTCAAATGAGTAATCAAGCAACTACTATGGCTAGTGATACTATTTTAATGGTAGTGAAAGAGATAAATGAATGGGTTAAGAAAAAAACAAATAATGTCATAGATTTACGTGTACTAGTATCAAGTTTTTTTGCTTTAAGAGGTATACGTAAGATTTTAACTATGGGGCAACGTCCTAATGGACCACAAATGCTATGGTGGGCATTTTCTATTTTGAGAGGAATTGGTAAATAATGACGAATCAAACTATGAGATATTGTCAAATTCCATTACAATCTTATTTAACTGTAAATCAAAGAAATAAATTGACTTTACGTTTACATGCAATTAAAAATGTTGTTCTAGTAAGATATTATTCAAAGGCAGTACGTATATTTTATAAAGATAGTATAAATAAATTAGCAATTATACAGGTTTTAGGTTATAAAGTAAATATACCAGTAGTTAATAAACCAAAAGAAACTTTGCCAGTGAAGAAAGATATCAATAATGAATTACAAGCTTATAAACGAGATGCAATTATTTCTTTAGTAGGCTTTGTGGGTTTACAAGTATTGAAAAAATTTGCTCCGCAAGTATATACAAGTTTAAATATTGTGCGTAGTTTATTTGTATTGGGAATTGCACGTAATGTAATTAAAAATGGTTTAAAAGGTTTAATAACAGATGGTCAGCCAAATGCTGATACACTTACTTCGACAGCTGTTATTGCTTCAGTATTAGCAGGTAAACCAGAATCTAGTTTAAGTTTAATGACACTTTCTAATGTAGCCGAAATGCTTACTATTTATGCAGCAGAACGAGCTAGAAAACATATATCTAGTTTGTTGAAATTAGATCAACAATATGTATGGCGTGTAGAAGATGATGGACATGAAGTAAAAGTACCCATAGAAACTATTAAGGTAAATGATGTTATTGCAGTGCATACTGGAGAAAAGATTTGCGTTGATGGCAAGGTTTTAAGTGGTAATGCGGCAATTGACCAAGCTTCAATAACAGGTGAATCCAATCCTGCTTTAAAAGGACAAGATGATCCAGTATATGCAGGTTCAGTAGTACAGGGTGGACAACTTACTATTTTAGTACAGAAAGTAGGAGATGATACATCTCTTGCTAGAATTGTGCATTTAGTAGAAGATGCACAAGCTCGCCGAGCTCCTGTACAAAATTTTGCTGATAGAATGGCGAATATGTTAGTTCCTATTTCTTTTATAGGGGCAGCTATTGTTTATGGAGCAACTCGTGATTGGCAACGTGTACTTAATTTATTATTTATTGATTTTTCTTGTGGTTTAAAATTATCTACGGCAACAGCAATATCAGCAGCAGTAGCTACTGCTGCAAAACAAGGAATTTTAATAAAAGGTGGTAACTATATTGAAGCTTTAGCTGATATTGATACTGTAGTTATGGATAAAACAGGAACAATTACAGTAGGTGAGCCGAAAATAGTAGAAACACATACAGCTGAGGGTGTTTGTGAAAAAGAAATGATATTATTAGCAGCATCAGCAGAAATTCATTCAGTTCATCCATTGGCAGTGGCTATTCAAAATTATGTAGAGGAACAAGGTTGGAAAGTACCAGACCACATAGATTCAGATACAGTAGTTGCTCATGGTATGGAAGCAAATGTGGATGATTTTGATGGATTTAAAGGTGGACATATTATTGTAGGCAGTCATCATTTTATGATGGATAGAGAAGTAACAGGTCTAGATAATTTTTCTGATATAGAAACTATGCCAGGTCATAATATCTTATATGTAGCACGTGATGCTAAGCTTATGGGTTTAATTGTTATTAATGATCCAATACGTCCACAAATGAAAAAAACTTTTAATCAGATGCGTCGGCATGGTATTGATGAAATTGTAATGCTTACAGGAGATAGTGAAGAAGTAGCTAATACTGTAGCACATAAAATGGGAATTGACAATTATTATGCAGAAATTTTACCAGAAGATAAAGCTGAAATTGTAAATAGACTACAGAAAAATGGACATGTATTAATGGTAGGAGATGGTATAAATGATGCGCCAGCATTAGCTTTTGCTGATGTAGGGGTAGCATTAGGTGGTCGTCGAACAGATATTGCTGTAGAATCTTCGGATATCACAATTAATTCGGATAATCCAATAAAATTAATGGACGCTTTAGAACTTGGTCAAAATACTATGAAATTAATTCGTCAAAATTTTACAGCTACAATTACTATTAATTCGGCGGCAATGCTTCTTGGTGCTTTGGGTAGAATTAATCCACTTGTAGCAGCTATTATTCATAATACGGCTACTTTAGCGGTAGTATTAAATAGTAGTAGAATTTTGATGGGAAAAGATAATTTTTTTAATAAATAATAAATTAAAATAGGTGTGATTTTTCATACCTATTTTTTTATTTGATGAATTTTTATATAGTCTTAATACTATGTTGATAAGTATTAAGGCTATTTTTATGTTATTTAAGGTATTATATACGTAATCTCAATTATCAATTAGGAGGACTATTGTGATTACATTTGAAGAAGTAGACAAGGCTTATAAAGAAAAACTTGTACTACACAAAATTAATCTCACAATCAATGATGGTGAATTTGTGGTGTTAATAGGTTCATCTGGTTGTGGAAAAACAACTTTATTGAAAACTATAAATAAATTGGAGACTGTGGATAGAGGCTTAATAAAGATAGATAATGTTTCAATACGTCAGCAAAATACTTTAGAGCTTCGTAGACGTATTGGGTATGTTGTTCAAGATGCAGGATTATTTCCACATATGACGATTTATGATAATATTGCAACTGTGTTAAGAATAAATAATTATGATAGCAATAATATAGAAAATCGCATTGATGAATTATTAGAAATGGTGGATTTAGACCCAAATAGTTATAAATATTTATATCCGTGTCAATTGTCTGGAGGTCAAAAGCAGCGTGTAGGCGTAGCTAGAGCTTTTGCTACTAATCCAGATATTATTTTAATGGACGAGCCATTTAGTGCTTTAGACCCTGTAACACGTAGTGATTTACAAGATGCAGTAGTAAAATTACAAAAGCAATTCAAGAAGACTATTGTCTTTGTAACTCATGATATGGACGAAGCTATAAAATTAGCTGATAAAATATGTATTATTCAAAAAGGTTGGATTGTACAATATGATACTCCAGAAAATATTTTGAAAAATCCTGCCAATGAATATGTACAAAATTTTGTGGGCAAAAATAGATTGTGGTCTAATCCAGAATTTATCAAAGCTAGTGATATTATGTTGAAAAATCCATGCAAAATTTCTGTAGATAGAACGATTATTCAAGCGTTGCAAGTAATGAATCATGCTCGTGTTGATAGTGTACTAGTTACGGAAGATAATAAATTTTTGGGAATTGTATGGCTAGCTGATTTACAGAATTTTGATTCATATAGTGGTTCATTAAAGAATTTTATATCAGATGATTATCATGCAGTATATGAAAATACTTCGTTGAAAGAAATTACTAATACAGTAGATTATAATCATTTCGGCATTGTTCCAGTATTGGATTTAAAAAATGAATTAGTAGGCTATTTAACAAAAAGTAGGCTATTATCAGTGCTTAGTCGTCAATATCAAGATAGTGTAAGACAAAAGGACGGAATTTTAGCATGAATAGTTCATTACTAGCTTTATTTTTAGATAAATATCCAGATGTATGGCTTCGTTTTATGGAGCATATGAACATGACTACAATGGCGGTATTATTATCTATAGCTATCGGGGTACCATTAGGTATTTTGATAACTAGAAATAAAACTGCGTCAAATATAGTTATTGGAATAGCCAATTTAATGCAAAGTATACCATGTATTGCGCTGTTAGCATTTTCTGTACCATTTGTAGGCATTGGAGAAAAGCCTGCTATTATCATGGTAATAATTTATGCTTTATTGCCAATTATAAAAAATACTTATACAGGTATTAGCAGTATTGACCCTAAACTTAGAGAAGCTGCAGAAGGAATAGGTTTATCTAGTTGGCAAAAATTAATTAAAGTAGAAATGCCACTTGCCATGCCTTTTATTATGGCAGGAATACGAATTAGTACGGTAGCAGCTGTGGGAACAATGACTATTGCTGCTTTTGCCGGAGCTGGCGGCTTAGGTTGGTTTATTAATATGGGGCTTATTGGTCTTAATATTGATATGGTTTTATTAGGAGCTATTCCAGCATCAGTTTTAGCTTTATTAATTGATTATATGTTAGCTAAAGCTGAAAATCTATTAGTGCCAGAAGGGTTAAAACCAGCAGGACAAATAAAAAATGATAAATTAGAAAAACATACATTCCAAAAAGTAGTAGTAGCAGGATTGTGTACTTTATTGGTGATAATGCCACTTGGTGTTAAAGGTTATGCTTATATAAAAGATGCTACTCAGAAAACAATTGTAGTAGGTACATCTAATTTTACAGAAGTATTTATTTTGGGATATATGTATGAAGATTTAATTGAACATTATACTGATTTTAAAGTAGAGCGTCGTTTTAACTTAAATGGTGCAGATTTTTGCTTTAGTGCTTTGACAAATGGTGATATTGATACTTTTGTAGAGTATTCAGGTACAGCTTTGATGAATTTTTGTAAATTGCCAATGAATTCAGATTCAGAAGTAGTATATAATCAAGTATCAGAGACATTATTAAATAAATATAATGTAGTAACGTCTAAACCATTAGGTTTTAATAATACTTATGTGTTAAGTGTTCGTCCAGATTTTGCTAAAGAACACAATCTAGAGAAAATGAGTGATTTGTTAGCTATCTCTAGTGATGTAACACTTGGTTGTACAGCTGAGTTTTTGCATCGTGAAGATTGCTTGCCAGGATTGGAAGCGAAATTTGGCACACAATTTAAAGATGTAAAAGCTTTAGATGCTACTATTCGTTATCAAGCAGTAGCAAATGGAGAAGTCGATGTAGTAGATGCTTTTTCCACGGACGCTTTGCTAAAAAAATTGAATTTACAGGGGTTACCTGATGATATGGGATTTTTCCCACCATTTTATGCAGTATCATTTACTAGAGGCAAATTATTAGAGCAGCACCCAGAATTAAAAGATGTATTTGCTAAATTAGATGGTCAAATATCTGATGAAGAAATGAGAAACATGAATTATGCTGTAGATGTAGAAGGTAGAGATGCTCATGAAGTGGCACATGAATTTTTAGTACAAAAAGGGCTACTTCCTGAATAAAAAAGTGATAGATAAAACCTAGGGCAAAATGCTCTGGGTTTTATTTGTCTATAAAAATAGATGTTTTAGAAAAAGGTGAAAATATGCAATTAAAATTATGTTTAAAGTCATTATTTGACATGAAAGCATTGGGATATATTATAAGTGGTTCATTGCTATATTCTATAGGATTTAATGTATTTATATTGCCTTGTGATTTATATAATGGTGGTTTTTTGGGAATTTCTCAGATAATGATTTATGTGATAGAAAATATAATAGAAATTGATTTGGGTGAAGGTAATTATACAGGGATTATTTATTTTTTGCTCAATTTACCATTGTTATATATTTCTTTAAAGCGTTTTGGTGGAGATTTTATCATCAAAACTATTTTTTGTGTAATATGTTATAGTGTATTGTTGAGTATTGTGCCAGTACCAGAAAAAAAGTTTTTTGCCTGAAAATATTACTGCATGTATTGCCGGCGGAGTTCTTTGTGGTATAGGTGCTGGCATTACTTTATTATCAAAAGGCAGTGGTGGTGGTGAAGAAATATTAGGATTATTGTTGATGCAAAAATATAAAAGTATGAGTGTAGGTAAAATATTTAATATTATAAATGTATTTGTATTTACTACTTGTATGTATATATATGATATTTCAGCTGGTGTATATTCGATTTTTTTTGCAGTAGTAACGGCTGTTGTTATTGATAGAGTACATTTACAGAATATTACTATGACGATGTTGATTATCTCAAAAAAAGAACAGCTTGAGGATTTGATTTTTAAAGCTGTTCATCGAGGAGTAACTAAAATTAAGGGGATTGGTGCATACAGTGGCGAAGAAACTAATATTTTATTGACAGTAGTGTCCAAAGATGAAGCATTAATTTTGCGTAAAATTCTTTGTGATTATGATGAAAATGTATTTATTATTGAAGATGAAAGCATAAATGTAGTAGGAAACTTTCAAAAAAGATTATAAAAATTTTAGTTAAAACAAGGATTTCTATTTGTTATGAAGAATATATATTAAATTATGTTTTTTAAGGAGATATTCAAATGACATTAGAAGAATTGGTTAATAGTAAATTAGATAAATTAAATCCGACAGATTTAATCGTATGGCGTTATATTTATGCACATAAAAAAGAATGTTGTTACATTTCTATTTATGATATAGCTGATAATTGTAATGTTTCACGAACAACAGTGCTTCGTTTTGCTAAGAAATTAGGTCTTGATGGTTTTAGTGATTTGAAAATGATGTTAAAAATGGAAATAAGTCAAGCGAGAGAAAAGCCATCAATGGATATTGCTGAAGCAACAGTAAATTTATGCAAAAATGTAGGGGAAGAAATAGCAAAACAAGATTTCACAAGATTAAATAAATTATTACATAATGCTAAAAGAATATTTGTCTATGCTTCAGGTCATGTACAGAAAAATGTTGCTAGTGAAATATCACGTTTATTTGTTAATTGTAATGTTTTAGTTTATGAGATAAAAGGTCCTGATGAAATAGGAATTATTTTAAAAAATATAACAGAAAATGATTTATTTATTATTATTTCTTTAAGTGGTGAGTCTAAAAAAGTAGTAGATGTAGCACAAAAATTATATTTACAAAAAATTCCTATTATTTCTTTGACAAAATTAAAAAGTAATACATTAGCAACACTCAGCACAGAAAATATATATGTTACGCCTATAGATTTGCCAGCTACTGTAGATTTTGAATATAAGTCTATGTTAGGTTTTTTCTTAGCAGTAGAAATGTGGTTTGTTAGTTATAGCCAATATTGTGCAGAACAAATAGAGTAATGAACTTTAAACAGTATTTTATATTTTTAAAATACTGTTTTTATTGTATTTAGAAGATTTTAAAATATTTTATAAAATAAACATTTTCAAGATATATTGACATGTTAAATCATAAAGTTTATATTAAATATTGTCTTATAATTAACTAGTTAATTATAAATATAGCTTATTAGTTAACTAGTTAATTCATGAGGATTATTGAAAGGAAGGGTAAAATGTCAAATATAAAATTATGGACAAGAAATTTTATAACTTTAGTTGGTGCTAATGGATTATTATTTGCAGGTTTTCATTTTTTATTACCTACTTTACCACTATATGCTGCGTCAATTGGAGCTAGTGGTGCAGAAATTGGAATTATAACAGGAATTTTTGGTTTTTCTGCAATATTTATTCGTTTATTTACAGATGCAGGTGTGCGTAAATTTGGTAAGAAGAAATGTTTATATTTAGGTTTGCTTTGTTCTTTTTTAGCTACTTTGAGCTATGATATGTTTACATCAGTTTATTCTTTGATAGCAGCACGTATTTTACATGGTATAGGTTTTGGTCTTAGTACGACTTTTGCAGCTGCTTTGGTTGCTGATGTAATTCCAGCTCAAAGACGTGGAGAAGGCATTGGTTATTTTGGTCTTGGCAGTACAGTGGCCATGGCTGTAGCTCCTGCTTTGGGTGTTATGTTATTGACTGATTTTAGTGCAAATATATTATTTTTTACTTCAATGATAGTTACCTTTTTGTCTGCTGTTAGTGCAAAATTATGTAATGCGAAAGAAGCTCCTTTACCAACTGAGAAAAAGCATATGTCTATCCGTCATAAGTTGTGTGAATATGGTACAGGAATACCTTCAATATTGACAATTTTATTTGGTGCAGCATATGGCAGTGTAAATACTTTTATTGCAATGATGACTAGTGAAGTAGGTATTGAAAATGCAGGTTTATTCTTTATAGTTGGTACTATATTTGTATTTATCTCTAGACCTTTTGGCGGGCGTATTTTTGATAGTAAAGGTGGCTTCTGGGTAATTTTACCAGGCGGTATTTTATATTTGATTGGATTAGGAATATTAGTTTCAGCACAATCTTTAACTGTATTATTAGTAGCTTCTGTATTCTATGGTTTTGGAGGCGGTTTATTATTGCCTTCTCTTATGACATGGATGCTTAATGTTGTTACTCCAGACCGTCGTAGTGGTGCTAGTGCTACTTTTTATAATATGTTAGATATTGGTACAAGCAGTGGTATTATTTTATTAGGCAGTGTAGCTGGTTCAATTGGTTATGTTAATATGTATTATTATGTAATCGGTGTTATGGTAATATTTATAGCATTCTTCATGTTTAATCATTTCGTTTTACAAAAGAAAGTAAAAAAGCAAAATCAACAGGAAGAACTCGCTTAAATAAAAATATGAGTTGTCATATAAGAGATTTTCTGCTATAACGAAGAATATAGTTAGCAGAAAGGAATTAGTATGATATGGATAGGATAAAAGAAGTGGATAGTGAAAAATATCCTCAAATAGATGATAGATTAGATGATTTATTAATTCATCAACTTTATCAAACGATGAGAGCTTTTTCAAAAACGCTTAATAGTGAGATTTATACAGCAGATGTATATAGTTCTGAGTGGTCTATTTTGAAAATGGTTAAAGAACATGATAATATATCACAGTTAGAATTAGCCAATTGTTTGAATGTAGAACCAGCAGCTATATCTAAAACAATAAAAAAGATGGAAGAAAAAAATCTTGTTAAGCGTCAACGCATTCAAGGAAAAAGAGAAAAATATATATTTCTTACTGAGCATGCGATAGAGCTTTATGATTTTTTAGAAAAACGAGTAACAAAACATCGTGTTAAAGCATTGAAGGGCTTAACGGCAGAAGAAAGATATACATTATTTAAATTATTACATCGCATTTGTCAAAATACGTTGACAGTAGATGAATAGAAAAAATATAATATATTATCAGCTGAGAATATTGTTAAAGATATTTGAGGCTGATTTTTTTATGTGATAAAGTAATTCGGTAAATATTTATATCAATTTTGGGAAATAATAAAAGCATTAGTATTTATAATATATATAGTGTTTTAATAGTGATGTGATATATCACATGGGCTGTGATAAAGTGCAAGTGAAGGTAACAAAACCCTAAAACCCTTGAAACTATTGAATTTATGAGTGTATTAGATTATTATATAGCCATGAGGTTGATAAAAAACAAAAACTAATACATAAATGAAATTTATGATTAAAGAAAAGGGGTTTTAATTATGAAAAAATCTTCAATTGTAATTGCAGGTGGCGGAAGTACTTTTACACCAGGTATTGTAATGATGCTTTTAGATCATGCAGACCGTTTCCCACTTCGTCAGATTAAATTTTATGATAATGATGCAGAACGTCAGGAAAAAATTGCTAAAGCATGTGAAATCTTATTAAAAGAACGTGCTCCTGAAATTGCATTTTCTTATACAACAGATCCAAAAGAAGCATTCACTGATATAGATTTTGTAATGGCTCATATTCGCGTTGGTAAATATGCAATGCGTGAAAAAGATGAAAAAATTCCAATGAAACATGGTGTATTTGGTCAAGAAACTTGTGGCCCTGGTGGAATTGCTTATGGTATGCGTTCTATCGGTGGAGTTATTGAAATCTTAGATTATATGGAAAAATATTCTCCAAATGCTTGGATGCTCAACTACTCTAACCCAGCAGCTATCGTAGCTGAAGCAACTAGAAGACTTCGTCCAAATTCTAAAATCATCAACATCTGCGATATGCCAGTAGGTATTGAAGATAGAATGGCTGAAATTTTAGGTCTTCCAGGTGGCAGAAAAGACATGACTGTTCGCTATTATGGACTCAATCATTTTGGTTGGTGGTGTGATATCCGCGATAAAGATGGTAATGATTTAATGCCACGTATCAAAGAACATGTTGCTAAATATGGTTATATTGTAAATCCAGAAGCTCATAATGATGAAGCTAGTTGGAATGATACTTTTGGCAAAGCTAAAGATGTTTATGCTGTTGACCCAGATACATTACCAAACACATATTTAAAATATTACTTATTCTCTGATTATGTATTTAATCATGACAATCAACATCCAGACCATACTCGTGCAAATGAAGTTATGGAACATCGTGAAAAAAATGTATTTGCAGCAGCTAAAGAAATTGTAGAAAAAGGTACAGCTGTTGATTGTAAATTCCAAAGTGATGATCATGCAAGCTATATCGTAGACCTTGCAGAAGCTATTGCTTTCAACAAAAAAGCTCGTATGCTTTTAATCGTACCAAATGATGGTGCTATTTCTAACTTTGACCCAACAGCTATGGTAGAAATTCCTTGTATCGTTGGTTCTAATGGTTATGAAAAAGTTTGCATCGGTAAAATTCCTCAATTCCAAAAAGGTTTGATGGAACAGCAAGTATCTGTAGAAAAACTTGTTGTAGAAGCATGGATTACAGGTAGCTACCAGAAATTATGGCAAGCACTCACTTTATCTAAAACAGTACCAAGTGCATCTGTAGCAAAAGCTATTTTAGATGATTTAATTGAAGCAAATAAAGATTATTGGCCTGAATTAAAATAATAAAGAGAAGTATATATTAAGAGAATTGTATTACTAAAATTTCAAGGCACAGAGCATATTACTTTGTGCCTTGATTTTTGAATAAAGTATTCAGAAGGTTTACATAAATAGTAATATTAATTAAATAAGAGAGCAAAGAAAGGCTGGCGAGAGAAATGGCATTTAATAAGGATGTTGTAATGCAAAAAGTTCAACGTTTTGGCGGTGCAATGTTTACACCAGTATTGATGTTTGGGGTTTTTGGTATTATTGTAGCATTGTCAATTTTGTGTAAAAATCCAATGATATTAGGTTCTATAGCTGAAAAAGGCACTGCTTGGTATAATTTTTGGTATATTATTGAACAAGGTGCTTGGACAGTATTTAATCAGTTACCATTATTATTTGTAATTGGTTTACCAATTGGGCTTGCAAAGAAAAATAATGCTCGTGCATGTATGGAAGCATTTTTAATATATATTATTTTCAACTATTTTGTACAAGCAATGTTGACTTTATGGGGCCCAAGTTTTGGCGTAGATTTTTCTAAAGAAGCAGTAGCAGGTAGTGGTCTTGCTATGGTAGCTAATATTAAAACTTTAGATACTGGTATGATTGGTGCTATCGTAATTGCTTCATTAGCTGTATATTTACATGGAAAATTATTTGATGTAAATTTACCAGATTATTTAGGCTTATTTAAAGGCTCTTCTTTAGTAGTTGTTGCTGGTTTCGTTTTAATGTTACCTGTAGCTTATCTATTTTGTTTGATTTGGCCACAATTCCAAGCAGGTATTGCTTCACTTCAATATTTCTTGACTTCTGCTGGTGTGTTTGGTGTATGGCTTTATACTTTCTTAGAACGTATTTTAATTCCAACAGGATTACATCATTTCATTTATATTCCATTTATTTTTGGTCCAGCCGTTGTTGATGGCGGTATACAGGCTTATTGGCTTCAACATATTCAAGAATTTGCTCAATCTACAAAACCTCTTATAGAGTTATTCCCTCAAGGTGGATTTGCACTTCACGGTATGAGTAAAATCTTCGGTTGTCCAGGTATCGCGCTTGCTATTTATTTCACAGCTAAACCTGAACGTCGTAAAAAAGTTGCAGCAATTTTAATTCCAGCAGTAATCACTGCTATACTTTGTGGTATCACTGAACCACTTGAATTTACATTCTTATTCGTTGCTCCTGTATTATTCTTAATTCATGCACTTTTAGCTGGTACTTTAGCAGCTACTATGTATTTCTTTGGTGTAACTGGTAACTTTGGTGGCGGTATATTAGACTGTGCTTTATTCCAGGATTGGATTCCATTATTTAATAATCACTATGAAACATATATTACTCAAATTATCATTGGTTTAATCTTTACTTGTATTTGGTTTGTTGTTTTTAGATTTTTAATTATTAAACTTGATTTGAAAACTCCTGGTCGTGGCGATGATGCAGAACCAGATAAACTTTATACTAAAGCTGACTATAAAGCTAGCAAAAATATTGATGAACGCGATAGAAAAGCTGCTGCATTTTTAAAAGCTTTAGGTGGTAAAAATAATATCGTAGATGTTACAAACTGTGCTACTCGTCTTCGTGTAACTGTAAAAGATGATAGTTTAGTAAAAGATACAAATGTATTTATGGCAGCAGGTGCTCATGGATTAGTTCATAATGGTTGTGCTATTCAAGTAATTGTAGGTCTTTCTGTACCACAAGTTCGTGAACGTTTTGAAGCTTTACTTCAAGGTCCTGATGTACTTCAAAAAGAAGAATTAGTTTCTAACACAGATAAATCTCCAAGCTTAAAAGCTTTTGCAACTGGTGATTTAGTGTCTATTGAAAATGTACCTGATGAAGCATTTGCTTCTCGTGCTATGGGCGATGGTGTAGCAATTATTCCAACTGAAAAATATATTACAGCACCAGCTAATGGTTCTGTTATGATGGTAATGGAAGAAACAGGACACGCTCTTGGTCTTAAACTTGATACAGATATGGAAATTTTAATTCATATAGGTATTGATACAGTTAATATGAAAGGCGATGGCTTCAAAGTTTTAGTCAAAGCTGGCGATGAAGTAAAAGTTGGCGATAAATTAGTAGAAATTGATATTGAAAAAATCAAAAGAGCTGGATATAATCCAATCACTATAATGATAGCTACTAATTTTGACCAATATAGCTTATTAAAATTTGAAAAAGAACAAAAAGTAATTGCAGGCAAAACAACTGTAGGCACATATTAATAAAATTAAGGCAAAATATAATGGTAAAATATTATATTTTGCCTTTTTGCTATAATTTTTATAATATAATAGAAAGAGTGATATAAATATAATTAAATTTTAAGATATAAGGTGAAGATATGAAAAGTATAAGAGTTGTAGCAGCGATAATTAAAGATAAAGATAAAATTCTGGCAACTAAAAGAAGTTATGGGGAGTTTAAAGGTGGTTGGGAATTCCCTGGTGGAAAGATAGAAGAAGGAGAAGATAAAAAAACAGCATTAATTAGAGAAATAAAAGAAGAATTAAATGCTAATATTGAAATTGATAGCTACTTTGCTACGATAGATTATACGTATCCTAATTTTCATATGATTATGGATTGCTATATTTGTAATATAGATGATTTTGTAATCAATGAAGAAATACATGATGAGGCAAAGTGGCTGACAAAAGATGAATTAGATAGTGTAAATTGGCTTGCAGCTGATGAAAAAATCGTAAATAAATTAAAAATATATTTAAGTTCAAAGATTGCAGTAAGTGCTTGTCTTTTAGGTGATAATTGTAAATATAATGGCAAAAATAATTATAATGAAGAAATAGAGCATTTGCTAAAAGATAAAGAAGTATATAAAATTTGCCCAGAAATATTGACAGGACTTAGTATTCCTAGAAAGCCTGTAGAAATAAAAGATAATAAAGTCATAACGCAGGATAATGAGGATATGACGGAGATTTTTCTTCATGGTGTAGATATGGCATGGGAAAAATTAAAAGATAAAAATATAGATTTGGCTATATTGAAGGCGAATAGTCCAACATGTGGCAGTAAAACAATTTATGATGGAACTTTTTCCCATGCATTAGTAGAAGGAAATGGATTGTTTGCTAAATTATTAAAAGATAATAAAATTATGGTAATCAGTGAAAAAGATATAGAATAAAAAAATACCTAATGAGTTTATGTGATAAATTTTGCTTTATACATAGCTCATTAGGTATTTTTTATAGAATTAAATCATTAAGTTTGTTTAAACTTATTTGTCTAAGTGCCAAATGTCATGGTTATATTCAGCGATTGTGCGGTCACTGGAGAAGTAACCAGCGTTAGCTATATTGATTAAAGATTTTTTAGCCCAAGCTAAACGGTCTTCGTAATCATTATATGCTTGGTCTTTTGTTTGAATATAAGCTTTTAAATCTAATAAACTCATGAACCAATCTTTAGAAATTAATTCGTGATGTAAACGGTGGAGATTTTCTGTCTGTCCAATAGAAGTCATTTCTTCAGAAATTAAGAAGTCTACTGCATTTTTAATGATTTCATCATTATTATAGTATTTTCCTGCATCATAATCATTGTTGTTGTAATGAGCGATAACATCATCACTACTTTCACCGAAAATATAGATATTGTCATCACCAACAAGTTCATGAATTTCTACATTAGCACCGTCTTCAGTACCGATTGTAATAGCACCATTGAGCATGAATTTCATATTACCAGTACCACTAGCTTCTTTACTTGCAAGAGAAATCTGTTCGGAGAAATCGCAAGCAGGAATGAGTTTTTCAGCGTTAGTTACGTTGTAGTTTTCTACCATTACTACTTGAATATATTTAGAAGCTACAGGGTCTTTAGCGATAATATCTTGAAGACATAAGATAGCATGAATTATGTCTTTAGCAATGATATAAGCTGGTGCAGCTTTAGCGCCAAAAATGAAAGTAATAGGTGTAGAAGGAACATAACCACTGCGGATTTTTTGAAGAAGTTGAATGATGTAGAGTAAATTCATTTGTTGACGTTTATATTCATGTAAACGTTTAATTTGAATATCAAAAATGCTATTTGGATTTAAAGTCAAATGCATTGTTTTATTTAAATAGTTGCATAAATCCTGTTTACGATTTTGTTTAATAGTTAAGAGTTTATTTAAAACAGTTTCATCATCAACAAATATCAATAAATCTTTTAATTTTGTAGCATCAGTTTTGTATTCATCACCAATTAAAGATGTGATATATTGACTTAATTCATTGTTGCAGTGCAATAACCAACGGCGGAAAGTGATACCATTTGTTTTGTTGTTGAATTTTTCTGGGTATAATTCATAGAAAGCTTTTAATTCGCTATTTTTGAGAATTTCAGTATGCAAGGAAGCAACACCATTGATACTATAGCCAAAATGAATATCCATATGAGCCATATGCACAAGGTTATGTTCATCAATGATTTGTACAGCTTTATTATCACTGCGAGATTTAGCAATAGCATTTAATTCTTGAATAGTAGGAATGAGTTGAGGTACTACTTGTTTTAAATCTTCAAGATGCCATTTTTCAAGTGCTTCAGCCAAGATAGTATGGTTTGTGTATGCACATGTTTTGGATACGATATCAATAGCTTCATGTAAATCGATACCTTCTAAAACTAAGCGATTGATTAATTCAGGAATTACCATAGATGGATGAGTATCATTGATTTGGATACATACGTATTTATAAAGTTCATGTAAATCATGTCCTTTAGCTTTTTCTTCCATCAAGATTAATTGTGCAGCGTTGCTTACCATGAAATACTGTTGATAGATACGAAGCATTTGACCTTCTTTAGTACTATCATCAGGATAGAGGAATAAAGTTAAATTTTTACGAATGTCTTTTTGGTCAAAAGAAATACCATCATTGACGATAGTTTCATCAATAGTGTCAATATCGAAAAGATGTAATTTATTTAAGCCTTTTTGATAGCCTAATACATCAATATCATATAATTTAGAATGAACAGTAAAACCATTAAATTCAACATCAAAACCAATATTGGTATCATTTAACCAAGATTTATCTGTAATCCATGGATTTTTTTCTTCTTTTTGAAGATGATTTTCAAATTTTTGTTTGAATAAACCAAAATGGTAATTTAAACCTACACCATCGCCAGATAAATTTAAAGTTGCAATAGAGTCTAAGAAACAAGCAGCAAGTCTTCCAAGACCACCATTACCTAAAGATGGTTCGAGTTCAATTTCTTCTATATCATTTAATTTTTTGCCATTATCAGCAAGTAATGTTTTTATTTCATCATAAATACCTAAATTTATTAGGTTGTTAGATAATAATTTACCTATTAAAAATTCAGCAGAAATATAATAAAGTTTACGAGGGGTTGAAGTTGGTTTTCTGTCATTGCTTAAATTTTTTACTAGCATTAATAATCCAGTATACAATTCTTCATTTGTACAATCTTCAATTGTTTTATTAAATTGAGTTTGTAAAATATTAGTTAATTTAGTTTGCATATTTGCTACTCCTTTAATATTAAACTTTGATTATGCACCACTATATTTAGATTAGAGAATAAGCAATATTTTGTAAAGGTTATTCTCAAGTTCTATATTATAATATATAGTGTCAATACTTAAGGTTTTTTCTAAAGAGTAAGAAAAAAGAATTAATTACATATATTAAATATATAGATATTAAAAGTTTAAATTTCTTTAGAGTAGATAATAAAAACTGCACTTCTAAAATTATATTAGGTTAATTTTAAAAATGCAGTTTCTGGTTTATAAATTTAATTTTATCTGGAATTTTTATTATTTTAATTGCAAATATTCTTCATCAGTTACAGGTTCAAGCCATTCATTAGAGCCACCAACAGCAGGAACTTCAATAGCTAAATGAGAAAAGAAACTATCTTTTGTAGCACCATGCCAATGTTTTACTTCTGCAGGAATATTGACAACATCACCAGCTTTTAATTTTTGAGCAGGTTTTCCCCATTCTTGATAATATCCTTCGCCAGCTGTTACTAATAATATTTGACCGCCTTTATGATGAATATGCCAATTGTTGCGACAAGCAGGTTCAAAAGTAACGTTACCAATAGAAACACCTGTAGTAGTAAGCATATTCAAATGAGCTTGACCAATAAAAAATTTACTGAATTGTTCTGGTAATTTATCTCCTAATGGAAAAATTAAAGAATTACTAAATTCTTTTAATGTAGACATATTATTACCTCCAAATAAATATTTTTCTATATATTGTTATACTACTTGGAGTGAACTTCAAGTCAAGGTTTTAAATAAAATATTATGTATATTAAAATGGATTTCTCATTTGAAAAAGTATTTTATCTATGATAAAATATCTATAAAGTTCAGTTTTCCGAACTAATAGCTTTAATATTTAAAGGTATGGTGATATTATGGCAAATTTGAATAATTTCATGTTTAAGGTAAAAGATTATAATAAAAATAAATCAAATAATATTGTAAATAGTAATATTACTTTTAATGAATATGCAGATAAATGGTTAAAAGAATATCGTTTACAGATAAGAAAATTAGATTTGCCTATAGTTATTAATAATATAAATATTGGTAAATATTATTTTGGTCAAAAGAGATTAAAAGATATTACTTCTTTGGATTATCAACAATTTTTGATGAATTATTCTTTAGGAAGAAAGAAATCTTCTGTAGAACAGGCAAATTCAATTATTCAAAGTTTATTAAAATCGGCATTAAATAAAAAATATATATAATTATTAAATTTTTAGTTTTAATTTATTTATTAATTAAGACTAAATTCTGTATAGTGCAGAATTTAGTCTATTTTTTTATATAGATATTTTATTTTAATTGAAATGTAAATTGTTGAGTAGCATAACATCTAACATCTTGTCCGTTAGTATTTTTAGCTGGTAAAAATTGCCATTTATATGCTGTATTTAAAGCTGCTTCATCAAGTGCAGAACTTCCTGAAGAAGAAATTATTTCAGCAGATTCTATACTACCATCTTTACCAATAAGAAAACGTACTATGGATACGCCTTCAATTTTATTATTGCGTTCTTTAATAGGATACTTTGGAGTAGGACTTTTTATTATTCTGGGAGGAATTGCAGGGTTACTATAAACATTATCATCATTATCATCGTTACCATCGCTATCTCCTACACCAGAACCACTGCCTGATCCAGAACTTTCACCATCACCTGTTCCTTCACTAGAACCAGAGTCTGTACCAGCTCCATTACCAGAACCTGTATCATCATTAGTATTTATAGTAGCATTATTATTTATTGGTGGAGCAATTACTGCTTCCTCTGTAGTTATTTCATGTTTTTCCACTTTTTCTTGTAATTCTTGAATTTGTTCGTAAGTTACATTAGTGGTAGCTATGTCAGAATGTTGTAAAATACTATCTGGAGTTATAGGAGCTTGCTCTACTGGCGCAGGCTCTAAAGGTGGTGTACAAGTAGAGTCTGTGATATTCGCTGATGCACTGCCTCCACCACTTCCGCTTACAGAAGTTATTTCCACAATTTCATCATATTGTGGTAGAGTAGTGAATTTTAATAATCCAGTGATAGAAATAAAAAGAAATATAAATATGTGAAATAAAAATGAACCAATTATACTGATTTTCTTTCGTTTTTGTTCATCCATTAATTACCACCCGCTCCATTTGTTGCTAAACCAAAACGAGTGATACCAGCTTTTTTTAATGTATCAATAAAAGAAACTACTTTGTCATAATTAATATCTTTATCTGCTCGAATAATAATAGCAAATGATGGATTATTTTTTTGCTCTTTAGTTGCTTGCATTAATAATGTTTGAATATCTGTTTGTTGGTCTTCTAGATAAATACTACCATCATCCTTTAGGGTTACCGTAAAATTAGTTTTGTTATCAATAGCAGCAGAAGTAGCTTGTGGTAAATTTACAGGAATAGTTTTTTGTTCTACCATGTACATCGTACTAAGCATAAAAAATACCAATAAAAAAAACATAATATCAATCATTGGAATGATATTTAAATCAGGTTGTTTAGTCTCACGATAATTTCTTAATTTCATTTATTAGCACCTCTGACTTTAGCCTCAGATAAAGCAGAAAAACATTGTTCCATATTAGTGATAATATTGTTCATTTTATGTGAGAGATAAGAATGAACACATAAAGATAAAATTGCCACACAAAGACCAGAAGCTGTGGCAATTAGAGCTTCACCGATACCACCTGTAATGGCCATTGGTTGACCAGCTTGAATATTAAAAATACTAAATGTGGTAATCATACCAACAATAGTTCCTAAAAGTCCTAAAAGTGGAGCTAATGTGGTAATTACACTTAAATAACTTAATTTTTCACGTAAACGAGACATTACAATATTACCCTTCATTTCCATAAAAGCCTCAGTACGTTCTACTGTAGGCAAAGGACTTGCTTGAGTTAGAATATTAGCACAAGCTCCTTTATGTGTTTTAGCAAATTCAAAAGCTTTTTCTAGCGTTTCTCCAGATAGAATATCGCAATATTGTTTAGTAAATAAATGACCAGAATCAATAGATTTATAAAACAGATATCGTTCAATAGCAATAAAAATAATAACTAGTGAACAAATAAGTAGTGGATACATTACTAATCCACCTTTTTCAAAATACATTAATACATCAGACAAAATATTACCTCCTAAAAATAAAAATACCTTCCTAACCTGAAAAGAAAGGAAGGCATAAATATATAAAATAAATTTAAATTCAGCAATATTATATATTTTCCTATCCATGTCACTCGCAGGAATCGGAAAGATAATATAGGCAGTTCTTCTGGCTTGGAGTCATTGCATAATTTCGCCTTCCCAGTTTCCCAGTGACATAAATGAAATATAGCTCGTCCTTACAGCGGCGGGACCGCATCGGCTTATACCGATTTCTCTATTAAGTACAAAGTACACCTAAATTATGAATTATTCATTTGTTGCATAGAAGTATAGCATTTTTTATAAAAAAAAACAATAGTATTTGATAAAAGATTAAAATTAGATTAAATTTTTATTGACATTAACTATATTATCATTTATAATGCAAAATTGTAATAGATAAATACAATCTATGAAAAGATAAATATAGATAAAGTTAGGTGTAGCAATACTTAATAGAGAAACAGGTGTGAAACCTGTGCTATCCCGTAGCTGTAATGTGGAGCGAGTCTTAAATATGTCACTGGGAAACTGGGAAGGCAAGATGAGCGGTGAAGCAGAGCCAGAAGAACTGCCTAATTTTAGTAGCCAATAAAAGTTACTGCGAGAGACGGTATGGTGAAGTTTTTACATAATTACGCCTTTTGTTGATAACAAAAGGCTTTTTTGTATTTAATTTAAATAAATAGAGAAATTATATGGGGAATCTAGTGAGAATCTAGAGCTGTACCGCAACTGTGTTGGGAGCAGTATTATCAGTATCCTCTCGCAAAGGGATAATATTGCATAGATCTTAGTCAGGGCGCCATTTTTATGTTCATAATTTGCGATGTACAAATTTGAATAGTGCAAATAAACGTAGATATTATTTATATGTTTATAATTAGCACTGTTTTGTCATGCAGTTATGAAAAAAACGACTGCATATATTGTAGTCGTTTTTTTTTATAAAAACTTATATGAATTATAGATATGGAGAGTGTGAAATGAATTTATCAAAGAAAAAATTAGCTATGTGTATATGTTTAGCAACTTTAAATTTAGGCAATAATTATGTAGGAGCAACTGAAGCAACAGAAACAGTTGAACAGTTAAAATCTTATAATTTAGATGAAGTAGTTATAACAGCTACAAAAAGAGAAGAAAATTTAACGGATGCTAATGCTAACATTAGTGTAATAACAAAAGAAGATATAGAACGTATGCATTATAATACTATAGAAGAGGCTCTGCGTACTGTGACAGGTATACAATTTTTAGATTATAATTTACCTGGGTATAGTATGTCAAAAGTTAGAATAAATGGTTCTGATCAAGTTGTAGTATTGATTGATGGTGTTCGTGTATCAATGACAGGTACAGGACAAACATATCCATTTCATTTAGTTAGTGATATGGAAAATATTGAGCGTATAGAAGTTTTAAAAGGCTCAGCGTCTGTATTATATGGTAGCGATGCTAAAGGGGGAGTAATAAATATTATTACCAAGAAAGATACTGAGCCTAAAACCAAAATAACTACTAGTACAGGACGTTTTGGTAAAGAAGAATATAAAATAAGTACTGAAGGTTCATTAGGAGATACAAGTTATAGAATTTATGGACAAAAAGCTATTTCAGGAAAATTCAAAGATGGTAATGATATAGAATGGAAAGCGCATGATAATTCTGAAAATATAGGAGTGATGTTAAAGCAAGATCTTTCAGATAATGCTAATATTATACTAAATTATACAAATGGTGATGATGATTTTTCTTTTTTAGATCATTTATATAATCAAGATATTAAAGGTGAAGCTAAGTCAAGAAATTTGCAAATAATATATAATCAAAAAATAGATGATAGTTTGAGCAATGTATTAAGTTATAATAATGCCAAATTTGAACATGTTGGATTATTACATAATTCAAGAGATGATAGTTGGGGTAATTTCTGGAATAATAGATATAAAAGTACAGTGATAAATGATACTTTAACAAAAATTTTTGGTGATACTCATGTGGTTACTGTAGGTCTTGAGCATATAAAATCCGAAAATTTAAATCCATCAACAGTATGGACACCAGATTATCGTTCCTATGAAACATATCAATCGTTAAAAAATACATCATATTTTTTACAAGATGAATGGATGTTTGATGATAAATGGAAATTAACAAGTGGTATACGCTATGATGATCCATCTGGTGGTCTAGTAGAATTAGAATCAAATACAGCTAAAAGTTTTAATTTAGGATATAATTTTACAGATGATACTAATATATATATAGCATATAATGATTATTTTGTATTGCCATCAATGTATCAACTTTATGATACTAACTATGGTAATGCTAAATTGTTACCAGAAGAAGGCAAAAATTATGAAGTGGGCATTAATCATAAAATTGATGATAGTTCAATGATTAATGCACATTATTTTAAACGTGATTCTGACAGGAATATAGGTTTTGATGTGAAAGAAGATACTTATGTTAATGACAGTGAAAAAGCTCATGGTTTTGATATTCAATATGAAAAATATTTTGATGACTCTTGGCATGGATTATTGAGTTGGTCGAGGTTATCATATACAAATAAAAAAGGAACTACAGATTATGGATATTTACCTAAAAATATGGTAACAGTTGGTGTAGATTATACAAAAGATAAATGGAATATTGGATTAGATGGAAAAGGTTTTATTGGTAGAGATGGCAATAAGGTAGAATCAAAAGGGTGGCCAAGTGATAATTATTGGGTATTCAATTTAGGATTAAATTATAAACCAGAAGATAATCTAAAAGTTTTTGCTAAGGTAAATAATTTATTCAATCAAGAATATGCAGAACAAACTAATGCTATTTGGTGGGGCAGTAAACCAGGTGATTGGTATGGTATGCCAGGTAGAAATTTTGTAGTTGGTATGGAATATGAATTTTAATTTAATATAAAAGATTAGGAAGAAACATATAGAAAATAAAGATTTTCTATATGTTTTCTTCTTAAAATAAGATAATTAAATAATGGATATGAGGAAAGGGTTTAACCTATGGTAAAATATTTATTTAATTATCCAGTTATAGATTGGTATGAAAAAGAACTCCAGTTGATGGGACAATCATTAGGTGAATATGTAGCATCTATGAAATTAGATGGCATAGAACAATTAATTTATGATAATAATATGATATTAAAATATAAAGAATCAACAATAGGTGTACATCTTGAATATTGGTCTTATTGGATAGATTTTTGGTGGAATAATCAGCAACGATTAGATTATATATTTGAAAGTAATGAAGAAAAGAAACATTATTATAAAGCTCAAAATATATATGAATGGATTGAATATATAAAAAAAAATATAACTTTGGCTCTGAATTTAAAACCTCAATATTTAGTATGGCATGTGTCAGAAGCAAATGTTCAAGAAATATTTACTTATAATTTTTATTATAATGATAGACAAGTTTTATTAGCTACTAGTGAAGTTTTTAATGAAGTAGCAAAAATAATACCAGATAATGTACTGATATTATTTGAAAATTTATGGTGGCCAGGATTGCGTTTAAATAGTATGGAGAATGTAGTGTATTTTTTTGAGAAATTAAAACATAATAATGTTGGCATTATGTTAGATACTGGACATTTAATGAATACAAATATAAATTTAACATCAGAATTAGAAGCTAGTATATTTATTAAGGATATTGTAAATAATTTAGGTAGTTTTGCGAGTTTGATAAAAGGAGTACATTTAAATTGTTCATTATCAGGGCAATATCAAAAAAAATTTATTGAACAGCAATTTAAATTTTGTGAATTTGATAAACATAGATTATGGGAACATATTACAAAAATTGATAAACATGAAATTTTTCAAACTAAAGCTCCAAGTTTTTTAATAGATTATATACAACCACAATATGTGGTTCATGAACTTGCTTACGATAATTTAATATTATTACGTAATAAAATAATGGCACAATCAAGAAATTGTAAAATGTATTGAGGTTAATGATTATGAGAAAACTGTGGCTTATAATAGGAATTTTTATCATATTACTAAATATAAGTGGTTGTTTTTGGCAAAAGGAACAAGATAAAAAAGAGACTTTTATACTATATAGTGTAGTAGATGCGACTGGTACACGATTAGATTTTGAAGAGAAGCCAGTTAGAATAATGAGTATGAATATTTCAATTGATGAAGTATTATGGGAAATAGTAGAAAAAGATAGAATTGTAGCATTATCTAAATTAGCCGATGATCCCAAAATTAGTTCTATTAGTAAAGAGGTAAAAAACCTAAAAGGACGAGTTTCTAGTGGGAATATTGAACAGATTTTAGCTTATCAACCGGATTTAATAATAGTGCCAGATTACAATATGGGATTTATAAAATCGTTAAGAAGCTTGGGATTAAAAGTATATGTGTGTAAAACACCAGTAAATGTAGATGAAATATTTACTTATATTAATAAAATCAGTAAAGTTGTTGGTGAACAAGAGAAAGGAGAAAACTTAGTAAAAGAACTTAAAATAAAATTAGCTACAATTACTAAAAATGTTGAAAATAACATTCCTGAAAATAAAAGAAAAAAAGTAATAGTATTAACATCAACTGGTTTATTGGGTAGTAAAGGCACTTTTAGTGATATTTGTTATTATGCTGGAGTAAAAAATTGTTTTGCTGATGAAGATATAATGTTTGAAGGAATTTTTCCTAAAGAATTATTATTAAAGGTAAAGCCTGATATTATCATGATTTCTGATTGGAATTTTAATGTAAATGAAAAATCTAGTATTTTTATTGAAGATATATTAAAAAATCCTTTATACAAAGATTTACCAGCTATAAAAAATAATCAAATATATAAAATTCATAGTAATTATTTGAATTCTACATCACAAAATTTTATTAAGGGTGTAGAGGAAATTACTCTTATAGCGTATCCTGAAATTAATTTTAAGGAGGGCGAATAATATGTTAAAAATAAGAAATGGAATATTTTTTTGTGGATTAATGTTAATATTATTATTAATTAGTATATGGGCTATTAGTATTGGTACTGTACAGTTAAATTTGATAGATATTCAAAAAGCACTGATGTATATTTTTAATCCTAATTTTTCATTAACTGAAAGTGGACATGGAATAGAAAATGATATTATTTGGTTAATTAGAATACCACGAATATTATTGGTAATATTAGCTGGGGCTGGTTTAGCTATCAGCGGTGTAGTTATGCAGGCTATTGTACAAAATCCATTAGCAGATCCGTATATTTTAGGTGTATCATCAGGTGCTTCCCTTGGTGCTACGATAGCTATTTTTTTCAATGTAGGTATTTATTGGGGAAGTAATTTTGTGGGAATTATGGCATTTTTGGGTGCGTTAATGATTTCAGCATTAGTCTTATTTGTAGCTAATTTAGGTGGACGGACTAATTCCATGAAATTATTATTGTCAGGAATATCTTTAAGCGCTGTTTGTAGCGCTTTTTCTAGTTTTATAGTGTATTTTGCTGACGATAAAGATGGTATAAAAACTGTGATTTATTGGATGATGGGAAGCTTTGCAGGTACACGTTGGGAAAATTTATATGTAGTAGCTCCAGTAGTAATTATATTAATAGTATTTTTTTATACACAAAGTAAAATTTTAAATTTGATGTTATTAGGTGATGAAACAGCAATTACTTTAGGAACAGATTTGGCAAAATATAGATATGTTTTTTTATTAGGTAGTGCTTTATTAGTAGCTATGGTAGTTTTTTCAGCAGGAATGATTGGCTTTGTAGGATTAATAGTGCCACATATAGTACGTATGTTGATTGGCACAGAACATAGAATTTTATTGCCTTTTTGTGCAATAACTGGAGCGATTTTTTTATTAATAGCAGATAGTTTATGTAGAACATTGTTACCAGCTACAGAAATTCCTATAGGTATTTTGATTTCTTTGATAGGAGCTCCTTGTTTTGTTTATTTAATGATAAAGAAGGCATATGGTTTTGGAGGTAATTAAATGGAAATAATAAGTGAACAAGTAAAAAAGTTTATTGGGAATAAAGAAATTTTAAAGGGTATAAACATAGATGTAAAAAATAAAGAGTTTTTAGGAATAATAGGTCCAAATGGTAGTGGAAAATCTACTTTTTTAAAATGTATTTACCGTATATTGAAACCTAGTGAAGGCAAAATTTTATTTAATGGAAAAAATATAGATGAATTGTCTTTTCGTCAGACAGCATTAGATTTAGCTGTAGTAGCTCAACATAATTTTTATAATTTTGACTTTAAAGTTTTAGATGTAGTATTAATGGGTCGTTCTCCACATAAAAAAATTTTAGAAAGAGATAATGAAATTGATTATAAAATAGCTAGAAATGCTTTAGAAAAAGTAGGATTAAAAGATTTTGTTGAAAGAAATTTTACTACTTTATCTGGAGGAGAGCAACAACGTGTAATTTTAGCTAGAGCTTTAACTCAAGAAACAGAGTGTTTAGTTTTGGATGAGCCAACAAATCATTTGGATATAAAATATCAATTACAAATAATGGATATTGTAAAAAGTCTAAATTTAACAGTAATAGCAGCTATTCATGATTTGAATATAGCATCTATGTATTGTGATAGATTGATTGCACTAAAAAATGGCAAAATTGTAGGCGAAGGAAGTCCTAAAAAATTGTTAACAGAAAATTTTATTAAAGATATATATGAAGTAGAAACAAAAGTAGAAATGTTAAATAATGGTAGTATTAATATTAGATATTTACCTAATCATTGGCAGGAAAATTTATTGATGGATTATAATAAAAATTAAAATTGGATTAAATTTTTATTGACATTAACTATATTATCATTTATAATGCAAAATTGTAATAGATAAATACAATCTATGAAAAGATAAATATAGATAAAGTTAGGTGTAGCAATACTTAATAGAGAAACAGGTGTGAAACCTGTGCTATCCCGTAGCTGTAATGTGGAGCGAGTCTTAAATATGTCACTGGGAAACTGGGAAGGCAAGATGAGCGGTGAAGCAGAGCCAGAAGAACTGCCTAATTTTAGTAGCCAATAAAAGTTACTGCGAGAGACGGTATGGTGAAGAATATGTATAACTATACCTTTTTGCATACAGCAAAAAGGTATTTTTTACTTATAAATAAAACCTTTCTGTATTTTAAGCAGAAAGGTTTTTTATTTGGTTCGTTATTAAATATTAGAATATTTTTGATGATAATATTTGATAAAGCACCATAATAATTAATTAAATAGAGAGGAGGATATTTTTGAAAAGACAAGTATGTATTATTTTTTTATTATTGATAATGATTTTTCCAACAGTTAGTTTTGCAGCAGAAACTTCATCAGATACTATGATTTTAGAATGGAAAACTTATAAAGTATGGAAAGATGGAGAAAATTTATGTATGAGTGGAGAATTTGAGAATTTACGAAATGATTTGAAAATTACTAGATTAAATAATTTCACAGCTATTATTACATTTATGAATAATGATGGAACTTCTTATCAATATATAGGACAACCAGAAAAAATGCCTATGTGCAAGATAGCACCAAATAGTAAAAAAAGAATTACTTTTAATTTAGGTAAATTTGATGGTAATTGGACTGATTGGAATGTAGATGCTATTTATAATTTTTCTTATATAAATGGAGTAAATTTTTGAAATATTAATTAAGAAAGTCAGGTTTAAAAATGAGATTAAAAAAACAATAAATACAAGAAATTGTCGACTTTCTGCAAAAAAATAATATTAAAGTTGTTTTTGGTACACATAAATAATATTTAGGAGGAAAAATTTTGTATAATATTAAACAAAAATTATTAGTAACTAGTTTAGTTTGTGGTAGTGTAATTTTAAATAGTAATTTTGCAATGGCTCAAGAAACAGAACAAGTACCTACTTTTCAATTACAAGAAATGGTAGTTACTGCTACTAAAACATTAAAAGAATTAAAAGAAACCCCAGCGAGTGTAGATGTAGTAACAGCACAAGATATTCAAGAAAGAAATGTAAAATCTGTACCTGAGGCATTACAACAATTGCCAGGTGTATATATGAGCCAAGTAGCTCAAGGTGGTATTCAAATTAGAGGTTTTGAGTCAGATAATATTTTAATTTTATTAGATGGAATGCCAATGAATACCACTTATAATAACAATATGGAATGGGAAATGCTCCCAGTTGAAAATATTGAACGTATCGAAGTGGTAAAAGGTGCTGGTTCATCATTATATGGTGGTAGAGCTGTAGGTGCTGTAGTAAATATTATTACAAAAGATCAAACTATGGCTAAAGGTGAATCTAAAATCAATGCTGTTTTAGATTATGGTAGTAACAATACATGGAAAAAAGCTGTATATGCTAATATGCAAGTAGATGAAAAATTATCTGTAGGTTTAGGCTATGAAAATCGTAAATCTGATGGATTTAAAGGCTATTATTATACAGGAAATGCCAAAAAAGGTACAGCAAATATAAAACCAGATAATATCCCACCACAATTAAGTACGGGCAAGTATTTGTTAGGTGGTCGTGGAGAAAAACAATGGGAAAACGAAAATATTTCTGCACATATAAAATATGATTTTGATGAAGATAAATCTTTAAAATATAATTATATTCATACAGAAAGTGAATATAGCTATAAAAATCCATTTTCTACAATAACTGTAAATGGAAAACCTATTTTTGGTGAAAAAGTAGATATTGGCAATGGTTTGATTTTATCGCCAAGTATTTCTAGTTATCTTGGTTATGACGGCAAAAAAGAATCTGATTTACATGTATTAAATTATGTAGATGAGGCCAATAAATTTAGTGCTAATTTTGGTTATTTAGATATGAAAAAAAATGGATATAGTAATGCAAGTGGGGCTAAAAATATTAATTGGAATGGAGAAGGTACTGACTCATATTATCCAGGAAAAACATATAATTTTGATTTTCAAAAAGTATGGGAAGATATCGGTAAACATAATATTTTAGTTGGTGGTAGCTATAAACAAGAAAGCTTTGACCAAGATAGAATTTATTTAAATAATTGGCGTGACCATGGTTCTGTAAATACCAATTGGGGTAATAATGGTTTATATGAAAAACATGGTGGTAAAGCTAAAAATATAGCTTTATTTATTCAAGATGAATATCAAATAAGCGATCCATTAACTATGTATTTAGGTGTAAGATGGGATCATTTTGAAAAAACAGATGGTTACAGTATCTATTACGATAAAAAAACAGGTGCGGTAACACGAAGTTTAAATTATGATTCAGCAACATATGATGAAATTAGTCCTAAAATTTCTTTAAATTATCAAGCTGATGAAGATACTAATTATTATGTATCATATGGCCATTCTTTTAATCCACCACCATTATATCAAGTATACCGTGATGGTGGTGGTGATATGGGCGGTGTTATAGCTAATCCAGATCTTGATCCAGAGACATCAAATACATTTGAAATCGGAATGAAAAAACAATTATCAGAAAGAACTAATATAGGTTTGTCCTTGTATCAAGTAAAAACAGATGATAAAATTTTATATACAACACATTATAAACCTGGTACTAATAAAGCAGAATATAAACAATATGAAAATTATGGTACAGAAAAACGTCGTGGAATAGAATTTGAAGCAAATCATCAATTTGATGATAATTGGTCTGCATATTTTAACTATGCTTGGCAATCTGGTAAAGTAGAACAAAGTAAAGTTGCAGGTACTAATTTAAAAGATGTAAATAGTAATGATTATGGTATTCCAAAACATTTGATGCACGCAGGATTTAATTACAAACAAGATAAGTGGAACGCACTTCTTGATTGTCAATACGTTAGTGCAAGACAAGCACCTGATGATGTAACTGGTGAATATGGTGCAGAAGATCCATATTTTATTGTAAATACTGCTATAAATTATCAGCTTTCTGATTCAACAAGTGTACAATTTGCTATCAATAATATTTTTGATAGAGAATTTTATTCTAGTGAAGCTACATCAGGTCGCACATATAGTGTAGGTGTACGTTATAATTTCTAATTAAAAATAAGTAATTAATTATTAATAAGGATAGGGTGATTTTTGCTCTATCCTTAATTTATCTAGAAAGAGAGTTTGTATGTATTTTCAAATAAAACGAACTATTGGATATATGCTAGGTTTTATATTGTTTTATGCACCTGGAGCATTATTTACTAAGGCTATATTTTATCTTTTTGGTCGAGATATCAATGAGATATCTATTCATAGTAGTTGTTTTCGTATTCAAATTGAGCATTTATTAGATGGAAAATTCTTTGCTATGGATATTGCTTTTGTCTCTTTTTTAGTGGTTTTGGGGATAATATCTTTCTTTAAAGGTGCTATTTTTTGTGGGAAACTTTGTCCAGCAGGTGCAAGTACTGAATATTTAAGTCGTTTAATACCTACGAAATACAAAATTAATTGGAGTAAATATGTAGATATAACACCTATTCGCTATGGTATGCTTACAGGTTATATGATTTTGCCATTTTTTGGCGGATTATTAGCATGTAACTATTGTAATTTTTATTTATTTGATTTATTCACTAATTATTTTATTTGGGGTTATTTTATCTCGTTAACATCAACTTTGATAATTACTACTTTTGTATGGGTAATTATTTTGGGATTATTTACCCAAGGTGGTAGAGGATATTGCAATTTTTTATGTCCTGTAGGAGCAGTGCAAAATCTAATTCATGCTCTAGGTTGTAAATTTGATTTTGTATCAAGGATTAATATTGATAAAACAAAATGTATTGGTTGTCAAAAATGTAGTAAAGTTTGTCCTATGGAATCAATAAAAATTGTACAAAACAAAGCCCAAACGAATGTATATAATTGTATTATTTGTGAAGAATGTGTGTATAATTGCCCTGTAAAAGCTGTTTCTTATGGAAAGAGAGAAAAATAAATATGAAAAATAAAATTATTACTTTCTTTATTTCTTTAGGTATACCTATATCTTCACTAGGTATGGCAAATAATTGCACTGGTTTTTGTGGGAATTGTCAATTAAATTGTATGCCCGGAGTAATAGCTATAATTATACTAGGCAGTAAATGTATATTAAAAAAGATTAAAGAGAAATGGCGAAATAAGTATGAACAAATTTAATCGAAAAATTATAAGTATAGTCTTAGTGATTTTAACTATATTAGCAATGTTTATGCTAGAGAAATTCACTGATGAAAATAAATCAGATAAAGTTTATCAAAAAATAGATTTAACACAAAATTATATTACAGATTGTACAATTGATATTAATAATATGGGAATAGTAAAATATTACATTGAACCTAATATAGTTAGTGTATATTTACGTATAAAAGTAGATAAAAATGCAAGAAATCTTTCATATACAACTGAAAAGTTAGATGTAATAGTATCTCAAGGTACTAAAAAAGGAATTTGGCCAAAATTAAATCCAGAAGATGAGCTTGAAAAAAATAAAAAGAATATTATACCTTTGAATTTAGAATTAAGATTACCAAATGAAGATATTCATCAATATAATATTTCTCAAGGAAAAGTAAAAATTATTGATAAACAAAAAGTAATCGGTGAAATAAATATAAATATAATAAATTCAAAATATAAAAATTAACTAAAAATATAAGTATACAATATTTAAATGATGGATTGTATAATGAAGTGCGACACCTAAAAAAATAAAAAACTCATTA